>OATH01000114.1_pt1 | contig 79603 bp, 45 predicted proteins | sample 1494971 | NCBI WGS metagenome assembly OATH01 (sample SAMEA2579949, study PRJEB22360) | human gut metagenome
GAAGATAAAAAACCCTCTGTAGTAACAGAGGGTTTTGTTCATTCATAGTGCAGGGATTAAAATCATTCCCACTCAATTATTTACGACAAACATAACCAATTGAGTGATAACAACTTTCTCATAACTTACTTCCACCGTACCGTTCTATATACCGTCACAGGTTAATGGTGCCCCGCTTTTTCAGTGCGTCATACTGCTGCTCACAGGACTCACCTGCAACCCTATATCGCTCAGCTTCTTCTGCTGTTGCGACGTAAGCTCGGTTGCTTTCTTCAAGCATGTCGGCGAGCACACTGATGACCTTGCTGGCTGGCGTGCCAGTGGGGAAAGTTCCGGTATAGTGTTCGGCGATTCGCTTGATCTTGTCAAGTTCTGACTGCAGGCGGCCAGAAGAGGCAGCAGCAAAATCAGCATCAGCCCGCGCAGACTCAATACGGGATAGCGCATCACGTTCAATTTGTGTTTTCTCCTTATCTCGTTGTGCCCGGGCCTTATCATCAGCCTGTTTCTGATCTGACTGCGCCTGCGCGTACCCGGCGTCATACTGCCGGTCACCATGGATATTCCAGGCAACAACGCAACTGATAACCAACGCAGCAAGCATCACGACAATAAGCAACTGTTTCCAGTATGCTTTCACGAATACCCAGATCATAAAAGCACCTTACTGGCGGTGATATACCGCGCGCGCCGGTCATCGATGCCGTTCTGCCCACCATTAATGATCTGCGTGACGCGCACCATATCGCCGGTGTACTTCATACAGCCCTTGGTGGCGAAGAACCACGCCGCGCTGCGGGCCGCATATTCGTCCTGCGTCAACAGCTCAGGATTCTCCAGCAGGTCCACTTTTAGACCGTTTCCGCAGTCACGATAGTTATTCAAACCGGTAATCTGGATAAGCCCGCGCCCACGGTAAAACCAGCCGTCAGTCGGCCCGTTGTTCCCCATGCGCTTGCTATACACCAGATTGGCGATCGCACGCTGGCGCTCCAGCGGTAACGATGGCTCACCAGCACGACGGCCCAGCGCATTGGCCTGGCCCTGAGTGAGGCGCCCGGAACGGACGAATCCCGCCAGCCCGGTCACGCTGTAGTTGAAGTTCTCCTGCAGCCGGGTGAAGCCTCCAGACTCATGCCCGACCTGAGCAATAAACATTGCCTGATCTTCTGGTTTGCTGATACCAAACTCTTTCATCGCAGAAGTTATATGCGAGAACCAGCGTGCGGCCAGCGCCTCGCTAATACCAGCAGCTCGCTGGAATTGTTTAATCTCCATGTTTAGACCTCGTTATTTTGAAAATCTGAACGACGTTACCGCGAGTTTTAAGAACCGCAGCAAGCATGACAGCATTGATAATGACCTCAGATAAATCCACAGCCATTGGCGTGCGTAACCAGATTGCATAGACGACACGAACAGGAATACTGGCCGCAGCAACAATAAGGAAATAAGCAAGCCACCCTCCCCACCTTCGATGTTGTGAACCGTTACGCCGGAATGTGACAACACGAATTGCTATGCCAGTACAAATAAGTGCATTGGTGATAAGCAAAACAAGCTCATTAGTTACCATCGCCTTTTCTCCCCGGAATTAACTCGCGTGGATTATCGGAACGGTGATAGAGCCAGATGCCAATTCGAACTGCAACGATTGCTGACACGAATGCACCAGCAGAGAAAACAATCCCTTTCTCGAAAGAGTCCTGCGTGATGGTAGGGATCAGGCTGGCTACGCCGATAAGGATGGATGCAGTTGGTTTGTAGAAGAGAAGGCCGCAGAGAAAGCTGAGCATCGACAGGAGAACCCGGCGGCGGATCGGGTATTCGACAGCCGAGGTAACAAAGATTACCGCGCCTGCCAAAGACCCCAACGCCACTTCTGGCGGGACACCAGCGATTACCGCAGCGAGCGAACCCATACTAAGCCACTGATTTAAAGACTCACTTGTTAGCCCGGCTGACATAATGACCACCGTTTACTGTGCATAAAGAACCTCCTTAGTTGGTTCTCATATCATACACAATAAACCATATGTGTTTTAATTTGGTAACAAATGAAAAAGCCCTTTAGTGAAAAACATTCATTAAAGGGCTAGATATTTACTTAACCTTTAGAAAAAACAGACAGTAACGGAAGTGTAAAAGTCGACACACCAGTATTCATCATGCAGGTTTTACCACCTGAGTATCCAGATATGGTTTGCGAAACTGGACTTCCTGTTGTTGGGAAAATGGTGATTTCATCCCCCCCCTTCAATACTCTAACTTTGCCTGTAACATCAACCGATGAACTTGAAACAGACGTGAGAGATCCATTGGTCATTGTATAAAAGTTTATAGTTCCTGTTGCTGTTCTGCTTACACCACATCCTGATTTTTGCTTCTGTTTATAGTTAAACAATACCAGCAGGCCAACAGGCATTGACTCAAGCTCAACTGCTGTAGACTGGTAGGTCTTACTGCCGTTTCTCATGTCAGGAGCCTCATCATCTGGATCAGAAAAATTATACCCAAGAGTTAAATCATTAACCGTGGCATTATTCCCTGTTATTCCTTTGACTTGATTAACACTTAACGGTATGTAATTAAACCCTGCAAAAAGCGGTGTTAACTTTTCTCTAAATAAAAGGCCTGGTGGGTATACTAACGAAGGTGTACCATCATATGTCACTGAGATAATATTAAGTCCCTTTTTAAGGGTTCCAATGCACGTTGTTTGTTTGCCTGTAAATGATGTTAGCCCATTGCTGGCAACTTTACCTGATAGATAAGAAGAGTTCCTGATGTCATTGAGAATGACATTGAACTGGTTAACACGATCTGATGAAGTATAAGTTGGGTTATATGGCTCAAATAATGTTACAGAGATATCGCTTGTATCACTCCATACAAAATACCGACAAATAACATTTTCATTTGAAGGCGTAATCCTTCCCCATCCACCAAGTGCATCAAGATAATCACCTCCACTTAATATCGAAATTGATGGGTAGTATCTGGTATTTGAAGGGTATCCAATACCAATAAATGAAAGTTGCGTAGTAGGGATTAGGTTCTTATTTTTTACAGCTGTATAAACGCGCTCTTTTAATACCTCTTTTGCAGCATAAGCACCGATGTATGCATGTCCTATCGTTGATGGATGGCTCTGGTCAAAGACAGTACCGCCGTCACGTTTGGCAACATCAGATATAGAGTACGCGCCTATATCTGCATAAGCGTCAGTCGTGGCAATGGACAAATCCAAAAACTCGACCTTTGGGAAAAGGCGTTCGATACGCTTCTTAATGGCTGACTCCAGGAAAGCCTTTGGCGCATCGTTATTGTTTACAGTAACAAAGCATATCGGACAACCATATCCCCATGATTTTCTAATCAACTTTTCAAACTCATGAAAATACGCTTCAAATCCTATTGTTGGAAGTATTCCATTGTCATTAAAACCAAGGCTTATAAAAAGAACATCAGGAGCTTTTTTTCCATACGCAGCATTCTGGAAAAATCCATAGTCGAAGTTTTCATAACCCCAACCTGTCGCAAGTGACTTGCCAGACGATCCGCAGTTATATGCTTTAAAAATATTATCCGTGCTGTCGGATAGCATATTGAGGCAATCAGTAAAAATTCTGAACCATGAATGCTTACCGCCATTTAAATTATGATTGTAGTTGGTAGAGTTAAGATTTCCATCGCTACCAGTCGGGTTCGGGGTCCATCCTGAACTATAGGCTCCATCCGTTATAGAATCACCAATGATACCTACATGGCAATCTTCTACAGTTGATGGGTAACCCTGCTTATTTGCAAATTTAGCAATTGTTCCAAGAGCAGTAAAATCAGGGCCATTGTTAGATAGCCCAACATCAAAAACATGCTCATTACCCCATTTGTCTCTTGTGAGAATTTTACCTTCTCCAAGAAATTTAGTCACATCATCTGACGGTAAAAAATTACACCTGATGGTTACATCTTTTGGGATGTAAATCTGACCAGGGAAAGCATAAATTGCACTTCTGTTGTCAGTTGTCGTGTTAATAACGACATTTGGAACATAAAATATTGACGTTGCGTCAGTTCTATATTGTCCGTTAACAAGCTCAGATCTGAGAACCGCATCCCCAACACCTCTCCAAGCGCCAGGACCAACACCACCAGTAGTGGTAGGAGTTGATCCTGGAGGAACTACTTTGGGCAGTGGCCCGTCCCATCTGTAGTATTCGCCGTTGCTTTCCCAGAGAAGAACATCGTTAAGATAGATGATGGTATTACCCAACTCAAAAGATTTCTTCGTGTTATAGCCATACAATCCATTTTCTAAGGTTTCAATAATGGTGCTAAGTATGGTACTAAATTTTGCATAAAGATCATCAGTATATTTTTTTGTAGCAGCATCTTGGGGAAGAGATGGATCACGAAGATTTCTAATATAATTTGAAAGCGCGTCATAAAAAATTGCTACGTCATTTGGCTTTCTTAAAGCCAACTTATCATTTCTTAATGATTGTTGAATGAGCATAGTAAGTTTATCAAACGCATCCTCATGTACCTCAGCGAAGAACTTACCCTGATTACGTAAATCCGTTTCCTGAGTAGCTGGTAGTTCTCGTGATATAGATATCTGATGACCGTTAGCCAACGCCTTCGAGAGAATTACATTACCGCCGTTATATCCTCCAGCCCCGGTAACTGTGTAATCAGTATCAAGAGCCAGCACAGCGATATTTTCGTCAAGGTCAACCACCTGTACTACCAGATCAGATTTATTGAAAACCCTAAAGGTGTACGGAAATGATGTCGTAACGCCGTTACCTGTGTATTCGTTGTGGTCAACTTCGGTTGAGACCGTCATGTTAAATCTCCAGATAGTCGCAGCACCCGTTGCGCCGCATATCTGGTTATTCTATTACCAGAAAAACCATATATGGATATATAGCTCATGAATACGAACAGATATTACCTTTCAGGTGATTCGCAAAACGTGCTGGATAGCAAACAAATTATTTGCTACTGTATATTTATACAGTTATTGCTTGGAGAAGATAAGATGCAGCAGTATCACTATCCACTGGAAGACGGATTTACCGAAAGGATTCACACGCCGGGAGGCGTCAGGTCACTGGTGGAGGGATCGCACTTGATGAAATTACTCCGGGCTCTCGATAAGGATGGATTTAATGTCGATGGCCCACTTGCCGAACTGACTGCACTGATTAACTACGTCACCAGCTCACAGATGTCTATGCAGGATCTGCAAACACATCTCGACTATTGTGCCGAACAATTACGAAAACAAATCAGGTAAATTTAAGGGCCGCGAAAGCGGCCTGTGACATGTCACACTCAAGCTATGACAAACCTATGTACCCTGCTACACCAGATAATATCAAAACAACTGCTACAGCAAATTCACCGTCTTCAATGATACATTTACGATTCATAACGCCAAGGGCAACAAGCACAAATACAACAAGAATAAAAGCAATCATTTCTCATCCTTATTGCGGAGTGACATCCTGTGGTCGCCACCAGTATGTCTGGTTAAACTCTTTCTTCGAACGTTGCTCCATTTTACGCAAATAGCCTGGTGAAAAATACTCCTGCATCTGGTTAAAGATCATGTGATCAAGAGCTGCCTTCAAGTACCAGAGATTCGCACCTGGCATCAGCCCTTTCCCAAGTTTCACCAGATCACCACCAGTCTGCTCGTTCTTCCCTTCCACAGCATTTAATGGTATGCCCTGAGCTATCTTCACTACGTCATCAACCAGGCCAGCTACCGGGCCAAGCATCGACGCCAGCGCGCCGCTTCCGTATCTAGTGTGATCTGACAATAAAAAGTCACCGTAAAGGCCAAGACCACCACCTTTCAGTAGAGCACCAAGCCAAAATTTAGCAGCATCTTCTCCTGTCATCTCGCGAGGATTACGACCAGACGCAAGGTCGTTAAGTTGCTGCGACAAAGCGCCAAGAATGGTCGTACTAGCAATAAACGTCGCAATATATGCCGCACGCCCACCAGCAGACGGCATACCCATAGCGCGTGACCAGTGACGCATAACCACCGAGATAGGGAACGATTTAAACAGGAAAACACTTCTCGTTAATTCACCTTTCCATGTTCCACGCTGAATACCAGAACCGGTTATCAGTTGCTCACGTGCTCCCGGTGTAATAACAGCCATATCAACTTCTTCAGTTACGGCACCGAGCAGTTTACGCATTGCCTCAAATTTCACGCGTTCAGGCTCACCAAGATGTTTAACTGCTGAATCAGGGATACGCATAATGCTTTCCGGTGTCAGCATCGTATTATTACCGTTCCCCCAGTCCTCCTGTTGCGCCAGCTTCCATACGCTCCAGTCTGTGTCAGTAATCCCTTTGCTTTTCAGAATACGAAAATCAGAGTCATCGAGGCTACGAAGGTCTGGTGTCCGTGACACTACTTCTCCCAGGCTTCCCATCATGGTTACGCCATAGGCGCGCTTGTGCGCATCTGACCATGCTGTAAGCCCACTGGCACGCATTACCGCCGTTGCCGCCCAACGAGACACTGACGGCCCCATATTATCCATCGCCCAGCGGTTAACGCTGCCAAGTAGAGATTCCATCGCCAGACCAGCGCGTCGCGCCCGCGCAAGCTCAGTACGGTTCGTTGGGTCCATAGCTTCAAGCTGGTTGCGGAATAACTGGTTCATTGGAAGGTTGGTCACCTTCGCAGACAGATACATGGTTCCAAGATCAGAGAACGATGACAGCAACGCGGATCCGAGTCTGCTGGCAACCAGCCAGTTGCGGATATTGTCAGACCATTGCGCGATGTGCGGATTCGCTACAGGCTGTGTCTTTCCGGAAATAAAGTTGTACAGATTCTCTGTGTTGTTCGCCAGCCGCTCGACTTTACCGGTTTTACTCGGGTTAGCTGTTGCCGTTTCTGCCTTAACCTGATCAAGAAGTGAGCGGAAAACATGATCGGGGTTTGGACCATATGTTTCCACCAGAGAAATATCTTTACTGATACCTTCCAGGTGACCGACCATGATTTCCCATAGAGAGCGATCGCCATAAAGTTGTTGATATTGGAGATAGGAATCTGCATCTTTGAAATGTATCTGTCGTGATGCATTACCACGGTTAGCACGTGCGCCGGAAATTCGCATTCCGGTATCAGTAAGCTTATTCAGCCCACCAGTAGCGATCGTGTTATAAGCCTCTCCAAGAAATGCAGACAACTCGGCATCGTTCATCAGTTGTCCATCGGATCGGGTATAATATTTGCGATCCAGCTTACCTATAACATCGCTAACCCACTTATCCTTTGATACCGCCCCAACCTTTTCCATAGAATGATGTTGAGGGATCCCCCAGTTTTCGAGATAGCCAATGTCCCCACCAGCATCATTAAACCGGCGGCGCAGCAGCTCTGTAACTTCTCTCCACGCCTTAGCACCTTTTCTTGCTTTAGCATTGCCAGTATTTTGCCCCCGCATTTCATATACCAGGTCACGTACGCCCGCTTCATCTTCAAACAGACCAAAAAAGCGAGGATCAACTGCTTCAAATGCCTCCTGCAATTGACTCAATGCATAATCACGAGTGGCTTTTGTTCTGGATTCAACAGAGAGGAAATTCGATTTACCGTCTGCATTAAAAGCAATAGTACGGTTAAGAGCGCCAAGTTTCCCATCAGCCCCTTGATAGCTATTGATAAATTTATCCAATCTCTGACGTGCGGCTATAGTGAGAGCCACACGACGTTTCTTTAATGCCGCTTCTCGCTGTAATTCTTCAGATGCCAATTGTGCTGCACGATACAACCGTTCTGATTCGGAAAGTTGTCGCCACGACATCGGGTCATCACGAGCAATGGAGCGCATATTTCGATAAATGCGGTCTTCAATGTTCTGTATTTCTCGCGCCGTTAACGTGCGCTGCGCCGCCTGCTGGACCGCTTGTATACATTCCTGTCTCATTTAATTTAACCTCTCAAGAAACACGCCACAGCAACATCAAACAGGCTGGAATCCTGTATTGCCTGCTCACTTTCCCTGTTCGCTTCATCCAGTACTTCACGCGCACTGCGCGATTGTGGATTACCATCATCATCCAGCACGGTGATTATCATGTCCGGAGATTCAAGCAGCGAGTCTTCAGCTATACGCAGATCAATATCTCCTGCCGGATCTGCCATCATTTTTTGTTCTGTCTGTTGCAATATCTTACCGGGCTCAAAAGGAGCTACTTCGTCTGGCGTCCTGACCTCTGCTGTTTTATAGAATGAAACAGCCTGAGCATTAAGTTCACTTTCTGCCTGCTGTCGTCGTGCCAGTTCTGCTCGAGCTTCAAAAAACTGACCGCCAGGCTCATGCGGTGCCAACGCGTTACGGGAAAATTCCAGGCGCTCTTGTGCCTGCCGGATTCGTTGGTCAATATCGCGAAGTCTGACCTGTTTATCTGATCGAGCACGAGACAAAGCTTTACCGCTACCGTTTGGCTCTTCTGCAAGAATTTGTGCGCGCTGTTCAGTGAGATTTTCAATAATTCGTTGGCTATTAGCGATTTCAGACTGGTAAACCTGTCTATCGCCACGCGGCAAAAGCTGCGCGGCCTGTTCTTCAAGCAACCGATTTTCTATAGCGCGCGCCGTTACTCCATCATCTACAGATGACAGAGCCTCATTAACTGCCTGAGACAGCAGACTCTTGCGCCCAGGAATTTCACTGAAAGATGCAGACTCAACAATGCTGGCAACGTCTACAGGTCTCCCCTCGCTAACATCAGACATAGCTTTTCTCAGAGCCTGAATGTGAGAATTGCGCGAAAGCACGTTGATCGGCACGCCGGGCGCAATATCAATTTCAGCATGATGAGCGGCATTCGCCGCCAGTGCAGCATCAACATCAACTGGTGAAAAATTTGCTGCGTTTGTAGACTCGCCGCGAGAGTTAATAAATCTGCCGACACCACCAAACGCCACCCCAAGAACAGCATCAATAGCAATTGCCTGTCGATCCAACACATCATACTGGTTAGCCATTTCGCTATAGCCACCATCACGAAGCGTTTTTGCAGTAAGCCCACGCTGTGCCATACCGAACGCAATATTTGTACCTGCGGCATAGGCAATATCTGGCGTTGCACGTACTGCTGTTGCTGCGGCGCGTCGCACTGAACTCTCACCCGTCCGCGCAAGCTGAGCCGCCACACCTTCCGCCAGCGCACCACCAGCACGTAACCCGAGGCTCATAGGGATCAGTGTTCCGGCACCAGCAGTAATGCCCTGCACTAATCCCGCTTCCTGCGCCGTCCTGAAATCAACACCCTGTGCTGTCAGCCGTTCAAACTCAGAAAAACCCTGTAGCGAAGTTACCGCCGCTGCACCTCCGACAGGACCACCGAGCGTTGTACCGACAACAGCCTGCCCGCCCATATCGAACAACCCATAAAGAACCTGCCCGGCGGTTCCGGTTGTCGCGGCATCAGGCGTCAGCTGCTTAACCTGCTGCTCTGCTAGTTTTCTCTGCTCGGCAATGTATGAAACTGAAGTGTCATTGAGCGAGGTGTTTTCGTTAACAAACTGAGCAATCGGGGATACGATTTTATCCATCCCTGCCCAGAGCAACTGATCTGGCTTTGCCACCAGCCCGGAGTACAAACCAGACAATGCCGCTCCTACAGCATTGTCGAAAAAACCAACATCGCTGTTAAAACCAGCTGGATTTGATGCTGCTTCGTCAAGCTGCTGATTCTGGTTTACTGGATTAAGGCCAAAGTAACTCATTGCGGAATATCTCCGGAGAATCTCTGACGCTTCTGTGTCAGATCAAGAACAACGGGAGAACCATCATCTTTTAGCAGATAACCAGTACCAAGTTTCACCAGGTACTGACTATCGCCGTAACTTTGCAAACCATACTGACCAGGCGGTGTTTTTATCCCTGTGCCAACAACTTGTTCATTCCAAGCCTGATTAACCTGCTTATCGAATTGCTCTGCAGACATTCCCCACGGCAAAAGAACATTCCCCATTCCGTTATAGTCATGCACGCCACCTGTAGCTACGTTAACAGCCTGTTTCCAGATATCATTGTCAATTTCGCCTGATACCACGCCTTTTTTCGCCATCACACCAGCGTAATAGTCCTTTGCGATCTCGTATGCCATTGATGCCCCCTGAGCATCACCAGCAAATGCATCCTTCACCATGTCAGAAAACTCAAGGCGAAGATCAGCATCTTTAGGCATCGGAATACCTTTCGCGTCATCAGTACCTTTACGAGCCGCCGCGCCAGCAAGAATTGTCTGCGCAGCGGTTTCAGGAGACACGGAAACATCCGGATTAAACCAGTTTTTTTCTGCCAAAATACCACCTGGCTTATCCATCAGTATCCCGGCAACGGCAGCAGATGGAGCGTTGGCACTGATCTGCTGTAGTGCTGACATATACACCTGCCCACCACCAGTGCTCTGCCTGATGGTATCGAGATATGCTGCCTGTTGGGAAACGGGCGCATCACGAAAGAAAACACCGATCTGATTGGCCTCGTCTTTGGAAAAGAACGTCAGTGGAGTGCCATATGACTTAGCAAGGTCACTGACCTGAGCAGCACGCAAGGCAACGCTCTGTCCAAAGTTATCCTTATTGCTCATGTCGATAGGCTTTGCCTGTCCGGCGGCAAGAGAGAACTGTACAGGATCAGCCTGTCGCTGCTTTATCACCTGACTTGCAGCCGACACAACGTTGTCATAAAGAGCGGCTCGTGCCGCATAACCCTCCCCTGTCTCACCAGTATCCGGGCGTAATTGCTCAACATATGCTGTAATGCTGCTTGTCGGCATGTTGCGGAAAGAGCCTATATACTGTCCGGCGATTTGCGTATTTCTGAACTCGGTATATCGCAGGTTTCCTTCTCTGACTCCATAAGCTGCAATAAAATCAGCCTCACCAGGTGGGTTAGGAAATTCAACGCCACGCATATACGCAGCTGTCGCATCGCGAACCTGGCTGTCAATCATCGTTTTATATTCAGCCTGCTGCTGCCGACGCAGTTGATCCGCCTGTCGCATAAAACTTGCCTGCGCCTCAGAAGATGCCGCATCGAATGCTGCATTACCGGTATAGCGTTTGGTGTTGGTTGGAATTGTTGATAAACCAAGTGCTGCACTGACACCAGCAGTTAACTGCTGATCACTGTATGGCTGGCTACCGTTCTCATGATGGATAATGGCTGCACAAAGCGCCTTCAGGGTATCAGGATTAGATGCATCGAGAGGCTCATCAGCAGAAACGCCAAGTTGTTCGCACACTGCTTTGATATACGACATAGTGTCATTTTTATCAGTAGGCGGTGCCCAGCGATTAATTATCTCGCTGACGGTATCGATACCCTGCCGCTGATACGACATCAGGTTACGCCCTAATGCACGAATCCCGTGCTCAGGTGTTTCGAATTTAGCAAATCGACCATCATCACCGGTCTGGCCTACCCACGGATTAGTTTTGCTGTATTCGAGATTTCCTGGGTTATTGTTGCGTATGCCACGGGCACGCTCGGAAGAGTCACTATCTGCTACAGCACGGCGAGCTCCAGCAGCAATATCACTTAACTCGCCATTACTTTGGATGAATGCGGTCGCATTGTTTGCCGACCACTGGGACAATGCGGCATCAGCAACCTTCTCTTTAAACTCGATTTTCTTGGCCTGTATTTGCTCGTCGCTCCAGCCATGCGCAATGCCATAATCCTCAATTTGCTGGAAAGTTTGCTTATTAGCCAATACGTATGCGGCGTTGTCGCCATACAATGCTGCGGCATTTTTACCATTGTTCAGCAGCGTCGCCTGAAACTGGCCTTCTTCGTAGGCATTTATTTGCCCTATCTCGTGCCGCCCGGCCTGCATAGTGAACTGAATACGCTGCTGCTGCGCCTGCTGCATGAAAGCATTACGAGCCTGTTCATCCGGCAGCGACATAGCCAGTTGTTCGACCTGAGCATCAAACTGCTGCGTATACTCATGGCCTTTTCCAATAGCATTTTTCCCTTTCAGGTTAAGCAATCCTGTTTCAGGATTATTCAGCAGATCGCTGCTTATCTGACTGAGGTTAAGAGATGCCTCCTGAGCCAGAGCGATATTGGCACGCTGTTTTGCCTGCCCCAAAACATCAATTGCCTCTGTCCCTGCCCGAACAAAAGCATCACCAATACCTTGCTGAGAAAACGTCTGCAAGCCTGCTGACTGAACTCCACGACTCTCAACCTGACGTCCGGATACTGTTGGTACGACTGGCATTATAATCCTCCGGGTAATCTGGTTCCTGCTGCTGCCACGATTGGCGCAGGAGTGCTTTGAGTAAACGGACTCCACGTCCCACCAAACATCTGGTACGCACCGTATGCCTTCAGAGGCGCAGTGAGCAATGTTGTTGCTGCTCCCACATTCCCCTGTTTACGGGCTGAACTGGCTTCTGCTTTATAGTTGGCAGCCTGAACCTGATAACCGTAAGCCTCGCGTTGCGCGTTATTCACCGTCGTCAGCGAATCAAGAGCGCCAAACTGAGCAGTGTCACCAAATATATCCAGCGCATTACCGGTAGATAAATCAGCGCCGGTAGCCCCCATTGTCGCCGCCTGTGTACCAAGCCGCTGTCGAGTCTCTCTGCGCCGTTGCTCAGCTTCAGCGTTACCCCTGTTTATTGCATCATTTGCCTGAGCTGTGGCTATATCTGCGTTCGCTTCTGCAGCCGTCGAGGCATACTTTCCCTGTTGGTACTGGGTGTATGCCTGAATGCCACTCATGGCGAGCATTGCGCCACCAGCAATAACCGGATCGCACATTATTTTCTCTCCATGTGAAATCTGTGGAAATTAAGACCAAGTGCACCATAAGGCGCGGCTTCTTCAAGCCTGAATCCAAGCCAGTGCAGCCATGCTTTGGCAACATGGTTTCGCTCATCGACATAGTTTTCCAGGCGCGGATAAACTGCCAGCATCTGCTGCAATACAGGGCGGCAGTGGCGCAGAAATGTCTTCTGATATTTTTCAATACGGCTGGTCCCGACCAGCCAGGGCGTACCATTGCCACCGATCATTGACGCCGGAGATACGCCAAACATGGTTGCCAGTTCTCCGTTCGCGAACCCTGACCAGGCCATAGTCGCAGTGCGCAGACCAACACGCAGCGCATCTTCGGTAGTCATCAGCGATACCGCATACAGTTCGTCAATATCAGCCTGACGAACATCCGGCAAAATCATCTGAAGATGCTCTTCGGTAGCGGGAATAATTTGAACGTCGATCATCAGAATCCCCCAACAGTAAGGCGAGGAATAACGGCAAGAACAGACAGCGGCAACGGGTCAAGCTGACGGATTTTTACACGTCCGTTTTTGCCCCAGTTACTGTCAAGTTTCACTTCTACTTTTCCGGTAGCATCATCAACAGGATCATCGTAGAACTCGAATTCACGCTGTGGATATTCGTACCATTTACCGCCGGGCGTAGTCGCCCAGATGCCGCGACTGGCATTCACAACCAGAGTAACGGACGGGTTCACCTGTTTTTTGTCCAGCAGCGTTTCCTGTCCGTTAATGTTGATATCCAGTGTTTCGAATTCAGCAGTTATTGGCAGGCCGATGTGCACTACAGCCCCCGGAGATTCCAGCGTGACGGCACCTCCGGAAACCACTTTCTGTGGTTCCACGTTCGCATCAGAGAGAATGTTTACGGTCTGGCCTTCAAGATGAGACAGGCCTCCAAATGTCCGGCGCGCCATCTGCCAGTTCGTGGTGGCCACATTCCTGAGGGATGGCGGGACGTTCCTGTTGGCACGAACCACTACAGCGGTATTGCTGGTTACAGAAATAATGTCGCAACGTAATTCTTTTGACACTTCATCGCCAGTATCAGGAACAGTTCCGGTATAAGGGAACTGTAGTTGCGCGCCGACATCACTACTGGTGAAGTACGCACCACCAGAAACACTGATTGTATATTCCGCACGGTAATCCCATTCACCAGAACCACCAGTGATGGTCATCGTTCTGTCAGACGTATTTCTTCCATCATAGCTAAGGCCAGAATCAACAAAGAAAGCATCTTCATCGCTGGTAAATAAACGGCTGGACAGTCTCTCGATGTATCTCACTGTTTTCCCGTTAACGGTTCGGTTAACGACGAAATACACCGCATCTTCATTGCCTTCGCTGATACTGCATGTGCTTTCATATTTTCCGGTACTGGATTGTGGTGCCCATGCAAAAACCTGCTGATCACGCAAATAGGTCATCACCAGTAATTTACCGTCATCACGAATGCAGAAGGCGCTGGAGTAAGGGACAATCGAGAAGCACCAGTCAACAATGCTGTGCTTCTGAAAAAGATGATTGGCAAGGATGGTCAGGTCGTTCCCCTGATAGCCGTCAACATCGAATGAGTAGGCCAGATCACGGACAACACTGCCTTTCTCCTGGACGAACAGAGCAATATTCGCCACGGCAATTGGTGGGACATTGCTCGAGCCATTTGATCCCTGAGAGCTGAATGCAAATGATGATGGGGTAAGCACTTTGTTCTGGTCGCCAGTGATGACGTACTCACCTCCGGAAGTCAGCGCCACCAGCGAACCAACATCAATCAGGTGACGGATCTCATTAACCTGACGCCCGGCATAGGTGTAGATAATTCTGTCGTCATCCTGCGTAGGATTGCTTTTGCCAAAATCCTTATAATCCCCGGTACGGCTGGCCCAGATAGTCTGAGGGAACGCAGTCGATGCGGCGAAGTAAAGGCGTTGTTGATAATAAACAACAGTGCCAGGATAACCGTTAATACTGTTCCAGGCATATTTAGCCCATTTATAGCTGGCATTATCCTCGCCAACTACCTGCGAAGGGATATAGGAAATCACCTCGGCAGTTGCAGTAGTTCCATTTGCAGCAGAGATACGGGCAATGCCAAAACCACTGTGCAGATACTCCCACTCAATGCCGGTATCATCATCACCGGATCCGCCCCAGCCATCCCATGATGTGCCTTCTGTATGCGAAGGGCGCAAAGTGCCTGTTTTGCCTGCTGTAACGGCGCGATAGTAGTTACTGTCTGCACGGCGAATATCGCCAATCGACGTACTCTTACTGGTTTCCCATACCGGCACAGAATCCACTGCAGGCTGTTCCAGATAGAACAATTTGCCTACCTGCTCCGCGCCAAAAATTGAGGCGCTTGCCGTTAACGTAATTGTCCCGGTGCTGGCGCTGGCATAAACCGTCACTGACTCGTCAATATTGATATCTTCAAATGGCCCGTTCTTCGTTACCACATCAACCAGTTGCCAGTTGTCATGCGCATAGCGGCGCAACTCTTTCGGCGGGTATGCCGGGTGAACCAGCGTAAGCACGTCTGCGCTTTGCGTGAATTTAATTCGGAACAGATCGGCTTCAGTATATGGCGTGGCAATTTCATAAATAACATTGCTGCTGTTCAGCACCAACGCACCATCTTTGATAACGCGCATGTACTGGTGTCCGAACTCCAGAGCGTAGGTCTGAACCGTCGAGAACTGGAACGGGATCAGGCGGCATTTCCGATTTGGGTATTTGGCGGCACCGACAAAACGCGTACCAGGTCGATTCTCAACGCCGCCATACTGCCGCACGATAAAGTTATCGCACTTGCGCAATGCCACCTGGTACTTCGCCATGTCGATACGACCGTACAACGACGGTCCAATCTCACCACCGGCAAAGCTGGGCTGGATCCAACTGATAGCCATCAGGACAACCTCGCAATGGTAAACTCGTCAACCGGTGGCTGTGGTTCCTGTGATTCATTCTGGCTATGCGAGCCAGCACTAAGAATCACGCGATTGTACATATTGAGGGCAAACGTACCGAGGTCTGCATTCCCAGTCAGCGCCATGTTAATAGCTGCCGCAAGACGCCAGGCCAACGCCTCCATAAAAATGGCATCAAACATGTTCACATCTGAAACGCGAGAGACATACTTGAGCCATGCCTGCGGCTGGTCTGTGTAGATCAACTTTCCTGTTCCGTTGGTGTCTGCACCAACTTCGTACTGAACGCGCATTGCTGCTGTTGGATTGCGTACACCAGGAAGCATAATTTCAGTAATGCGCAGACAATCGGACGGGTACTGGTACGCATATTCCCAGTCAGGCGGTGGATTGCTCGTATCTGCAAGCGCCACGCGTTTGGTAGCAAAGTTCCAGTCAAAATCAGAAAGCACAGCATCACGGCAGGCCTCAAAGTGCAGCGAACATTCCCCCGCTTCCTTGCTGGCTTCCGTCAGGCTGTTAATGCTGCGGCTGTTGCCAATATTGGACAGCGCACGATTGCAGATCTCTACTACAGAGGCCATTACTCACCCCCATTGCCGTACAGAGTTTCAGCCGCTGATTTTTCTACATCACCGGAAACAGGAGCGATTGCCATATCAGTGATCTGCAGATCGGCGCTGCGATTAACGCCATCGTCAGTTTCTCTGGCAGACAGGCCTCGAATAACAGCCTTTGCAGTTATCATCACTTCTGTTCCGACGCCCTGAGGTTGCGCCTTCAGCTTATTCAATGTGTCGTTATTCAGCGTGATGCACAGCCCCCATGGGTATTCATCGCGAGTTCTGGTTTCTCCGCTCTCATCCTGGTAGCTGTCAGTGCCGGTTTTGAGGTTTACGAGTTCCATATACACTCCTGCAATAAAGGGGCCGAAGCCCCTTGTCTGATTCGCGAGGCTTACACGCCCAGTTCTTTACGCTTATCTGCGATCTTCTCGCGGAGCGTTTCAGCTTTGGCGTTATGGTGTGGCTTCTCGTTAAAGAGCAATTCGTACTCTTCACGGAGCTTATCCAGTTCACCATCATCTGACACATCGTTGATGATTTTGGTGCTGGTTGCTGCCATTGACACCTTTCCTGCAACTTTTGCTTTTGCCTGTCTGGCTGCATCGTTAACAGGTTCCAGTGCGCTACCAGGCTCACCTTCGTATTCGATTTCTGCCCCCTCCGGCCACAGAGTGTTATGGATATGAGAGAGGCGCAGAACGCGGTATCTTGGTTTCTCACCTGACATCGATATCACCTTAACCAGTTACTTTTGAGCGGATCGGATACGGCGTATTGGCATCAACATCAAGACTGATACCAGCAGTGAATTCGCCAGCCGTTAGTGGGCCAGTTGCGACGGAGTAGTTAACACGCAGATATCGCTGAACACCGGCAGGCACCTTTGCAGAAACAACTCGTTTACCTGCTGTCAGGGCGGTCTTTGCCAGTGCGCCACTATCATAAATAGTGGTCCATGAGCTGTTATCCTCACTCGTCTGCAACTGGATGTTTACAGTTGCATCACCGCTTGCCGCGGCGGCTGTGTTAACCAGCGCCCAAAACTCAAGCGGGTAACCCACGCCGATATCACGACGTTTTCCGTCAATTGGACCGAGATCGATTACGTCAGTAGAAGCCGCGGTATTCGTAACCGCCTGAGCTTCGGAGAACATCAACAGTTTGTCGGTGATCATCTTCTTTCTCCATTAGTGGGTCTGTTACGACCCACAGGTTAATAACAGGCGTTACACCACACGGGCTTCTGTTTCCAGAAGCGCATCAGTCTCACGGATTGGTACACCACGGAATGAAGTCCACCACTCGCCTTCTGTCTCTTTTACGCTGATCGCCAGAGATGTTTTCTCCAGAGATTGCAGATCAAGAGCCTGGCCTACAGTGCGGTTCATGTAGAACACCGGGCGGCCCATGCCACGGTTTGGAATGCGATGCAGTGCTTTAACCATCAACTTCGCAATATTTGCTGCAGAGGAAGGTTCTGAAAGATTGCTGACATCGATGTTTGCAATGCGAACAACATAACGCCAGTCACGCAGAGCAAGCCCGTTGTCCCATTTGTAATGGGTACGGTAGCCTTCGTACTTGCCGCCATTCGCATCTTCCAGTGTCACCTGGCCTTTATCTTCCATCTGGATGCCAGCCTTCTGCCCTTTCGGGAAGATGCCATGCACGGTGTTTTCGCCCCACACCACTAACCAGATTGAGGTGTTATCTGTACCCGTGCCACCAGCATCAATGATGTTCTGAGCATTACCCGCAGACAGGCTGGAATAGCGGGAGGACAGTCCCATAAACTGCTGAGGGTTAACGCTGGAATCACCATAAAACAGCGTCTGCGCCATCTGCTGATTCATCGCTTCAATAAATGCGCGGTCTTCAGACAGGCGGAATTCGGCGGTATTGCCGTTCAGATCAGCCAGTGACTTATCGACTTCAGCATAGGTTTCCAGCATGCCAACGGAATCGGTTACCTGCACTGTGGTTGATTTGCTTGGCTGTACGCCATAGTTCAGCAAACGCCAGGTAGCTGAAGGTAAACCAGAACGAATGGTGGTTCGGTGTCCGGTAGGAAGGTTCCCTTCGACAAAAGGCATATCCTGAAGGATCGGGTTAGTTTGACCGAGAAGCTCGATAATCTTATCGACTTTCCCGTTTGGATCGACGCGCTTACCCCAGTCAGCCAGCGTTAGCGCAGTTAAGCCTTTAACAGCCATTGTCATTTCCTCTCTTATTTGCCATAGAGCACTTCGGCCGCACTACGCTGGCCTTCATTACCACCGGTGACCATGCCATCTTCAGACATCGCCTTTCCGATTTTCACGAACGTCTTGACCAGATCAGGGTGATTACCCAGCCCGGTGGTGTTCAGATATTCTTTGAGTTCAGGTGTCCCGAACTGGTCAAGCGCACGCTGTGCGGCGCTAAGGTTAGAAATCAACTTGTCGCCACCGATTTCTTTGTCAGCTTTTACATCCGCAGCCCACTGCTCGGTTGTTTTCTGCCAGGCTTCTGCCTGGCGCTGCTGAACACCTGCCAGAATCTTCGGATAAGCATCAACCAGCTTTTGCGCTTGCTCGTTGGTCAGGTTAAGTTCTCGCGCCACCGGCTCGAATTCCTTCAACGCTTCTGTATCCAGCTCTACGCCTTCGGCAGCCTGAAACTCGTACTTCTCCGGCGCACCCTCCGGTTTATCGTCGTCATTTTTTTCACCCTGCTTATCGCTTTCAGGCTTTTTGTCATCAGCAGGTTTATCGCCATCAGCAACAGGTTGTGGCTTATCACCTTCCTGTTGTGATGGATCACCAACTGGAGCAGGGTTATCACCTGCAGGCGCTGACGGTTCTGACGCAGCCGGAGCTACTCCACCATCGACTGGTTGCTCATTGCAAAGACGGCGATACAGCAAACGCTCAAATAAACTCATGATCACTCCTGTTCACTGGCCTCTTTGGCCATCTTCAAATACTGTTCAGGGCAATGCGCCATAACGCGCTGAAACAGTTCCAGCGCCAGATTGCGTTGCCCCTCATTAAATGCCATTGCCATAGCGTCCATCGGCGAGATAGCGGAAAACACACGGCCTTTCTCCAGTACCGACCAGACAACCCGACGCCCCTGTTCACAGCTCATGACAAAGCGAATGTCATCAATTTCACGCTGTGCCATGTCACGTTGCTTACGGGCGTTTTCTTCTTTCAGTTGATCGTCTTCGTAATCTGTCATTGTGATTGCCCACCCTGACCACTAACTGCATTCGCCATAGCTGACAAAACACTCGGATCCGAAGTTTTAGCTTCGCTTAGCGTCTTGGCCCCCTGTGCCGCCGCCATCCCCATCGCCATCATTTGTTGCTGCTGTTGCTGCTGTGCCCGTTGCTGGCGAGCCTGCTCAACCTGTTCCTGCGGAACAATGACGGTTGGAGACACTCCGGACATATCAGCGAATGCATCGATCGCCTGATCAACGTTGAGTTTGTCGAGAGCTTCTGGTTTCGCTTGCGCAAGTTGACCAATGAAGTTAACCGTGGACGCCAGACTGGACAGGCCGATAGACTTCTGCGCCTGAGCCATGACGGAAATGTATTCGACCTTCAGGGGCATGCCTTCCATCGCGTCAGGCGGTGGCGGCAGCATGTTTTTACGCACCATCATCGAGAAAGCGCGATCAATGAGAGGATTAAGACATTCGTCGTTCAGACGCTCCAGAACCGGCCCCAACATCAGAAGTTTTTCTTCTTTCATTTCGATCACCGCTTCAACAGGCATCGAGCGGGTATTGATGTTCTGCAACATCATGAACAGATCGACAAAGTAGGCGCTGTTAATGATTTGGCGAGTGTCCTGAATGTCTGCCACCAGATCTGCTGTACTGGGGTTAACCAGATAAGCAGGCCTGAAACCATCCTGACCAGTAATCTGATCGATATACGTGATGTCGCCAGGAAGAAGGGAGGCGCGCTGATTCTTGAGGGAAGTCGGAGCAACCATCGGCGGATTGGTGGCTTTATCAATCAACTGCGACTTGCGCTTCTGGAGAAGCTGCAATGCCTTAACAGGTCCAAGCGCCAGCATACCCGGGCATGATGATCCATAAACATCTTCGCCGTTAACTTCCCAGCGCGGAGCCATAATTGGAAACTCATCGAATCCGGACTCACGCAACAACTTGTCGTTATCGCCACCAACCTCGTAATAAACCGATTTGAATGGCTTGTTCTTGCTATCCAGCTTCGATGTATCGCGGTCAATGTTCGGGTAAACCGAATGCATCACTTCGATCCACTTCTCGTAGGTGCCGCTTTCCCACATGCTTTTTACGGATTCGCTGACGTTATTTAGCCCGAACTCCTGAACAAGCTGACGAACAGTCATAGAGAACTTGCGAAAACAGGTGTCAACACTGCCACGAGGTGAGTTAGCCAGGTAGTAACTGCCTATCGGGAATGGCATTGTGCGAATGATGTCCTCATCATCCTCCAGTACCGCCATTGCACCGGTGCTGTATGTGCCGAGGCTTCCGTATAACTGCGGCAGCGACTGATAGAGATTCGACTTATTGAACATATCGTTCATGCGGTTCTGCACCGCCTCAAGCCACAACTTAACAGGGCCATAATCCATCATTTCAGGATCTGGCGTAGCCAGGCGAAACCACGGACGCGCGGGGCTTGTGATGCCTGACATCATGCCGCTGGCGAGAGTGCGCGCCGCCATAGTCCCGGTCGAATCAATAATGCGTGTATTGCGTCGATCGTTACGGTTGACCTCAGAAGTCAGAAAGCGGGAACCACGCGGGTTGATGTAATCACTCAACTCGCGCCAGTGCGGCTCGAACGACTGACGCTCGCTTTCAAGTTGTGCGAACTGTTTGTTCAATCGCTCTTTAGTTGTTTCCGCCATTTCAATGACTCCGGTTACTGACCAAGCAGCGTTTTACCGCTGGTATTAGCAGTTGATGTGTCGCCCTGAGAACCGGTAAGCAGCGTAGAACTACGACCAGCAGCAGCGCGACGGCGACGTGTTTCTTCGTCGCGGGCATCAACAACGGCGGCATCCTGCTCCTGTGGTGCTGCCTGAACTTCTGGTGTTGCAGGCACTGATGGTGAGCTACCCATGCACATATCAATGACTCCGTACGCAATTAAATTATTACCAATTTAACCATATATGATTTATTTATCGTAGGTAGTTGACATTTAACGCACAAATTATTACCTTTAAGGTAAGCAAAGGGTTCATTCCGGTTATTAACCTGACTGGCTTGTCGTTAAATTGAACAGGTGGAGTGAGCTTTTATTTTGAGCAGTACGGCGTATGGCACATGCGCCGATAGCGGTATGGATACGTTTAAGGGGCACCCTCCCTTGCTCGGGCAAACGAACCAGGTAGCCGGAATGTGCAAGTCGAGCGGTTTTATTCCGCGCACGGGGATTCACCATCCCGGCGATTCGGTGTGACGCCTCGGAAGAGACGAGGGTACAACGATGAGAGCATTTATGGAGCTGCGACAAAGTGTGGCGCACTTAACAGGCTAAGTGCTCTCAGCGTTGTGGCATTAGCTCAGTTGGACAGAGCAACCGCCTTCTAAGCGGTTGGTCGCAGGTTCGAATCCTGCATGCCACGCCAGAATCACGCCTAAGGACCGTGATGCCAGAAGTTCCAGGGGCTTGGCGGTGATGGTTTCCCTTGAAGGACTATCACCGCCCTTTTTACAGCAGGACGCCATTGCGATGACTTCATGCTGTAAACCAGTACAGCCACGGAAGGCATAACTCATTGCTTCCAGTTTGCCCGGTTCGCCGGGCATTTTTTTAAGGTGAGATTATGAACGACCAGCAAATCGAAAAAGAAATCATTGAGAAAGGCAAAACGGCACCGCGAATCACCCCGCAGCACATCGAAGACGTGATTATTAGTGAGCACTATTTCACGGCTGCAGAAGGGGTTCATGGCGCTAATGAGCTTTTAAAACCGCATGAAAGCCCAATTGACTATTACCAGGAAGCGCACCCTGCTGAGTCACTTCTGACCTTCTGCGTTCTGGTGCTGCGCAACGGATTTACTGTAACCGGAGAAAGCGCCTGTGCAAGCCATGAAAACTTTGATGCAGAAATTGGTCGGAAGATTGCCCGGCAGAATGCTGTAAACAAAATCTGGATGCTCGAAGGTTACTTGCTGAAGCAGAAGCTAAGCGAGCAATAACACCGTGACATGTCACAAACAGCCGGCCGATGAGCTGGCTTTGTTTTATCCTCATCAGAGGATATCAACGACATTATCCCCTCATAGGGATACGTTTTTCATAATGACCGAAGATTACCTTAAAGGTAGAATCAGAAAAAAACCTAAAAGGGCCTGGACATGCTTGAATCACTTAAAGAATACCTATCTTCAACCGTTAATACCGCTGCGCAAAGGGTCAGAAATCCAGTGTTTGGAGCGTTCGCACTGTCATGGTGCGCCTTTAACTGGAAGTCGATTTTATACTTACTCCTCAGCGACTCCAGCATCATCGACAAGATCACCTACATTTCCAGCAATAGCAGTTGGAAAACGGTATTAGCATTCCCATGTGTTTCAGCAATAATCCTGTGCGGCGGCATGCCCTGGATCAACAACGTGATTTCAAAGTGGCAAGCCAAACCTCTTGATAATTACGATTCGATAGAGAACCACCGGAAGGCCAAGCGCATTCATCGCGCCACACGCCTGCAGCGCCTGAAGGCAAAGCACGATGTGACATACGACAAAGTTAAGACTGGCGCCGAAAAGGACATACAGGCTATGAAGGAAAGAATTACGGAGTCACAGGCCAGGATGGGTGAGCTAACGTCGGAAAGAGATAGGCTCTCCGATAAGGTTTTGGAATTGAATAAGAAGCTGGAAAACATGCAATCAGTGGCTGCAGCGTTAAAGATTGAGGCAGAAAAGTCCGCCAGAATGCTTGAAGATAGGGAGGCCAAAATAAATAATCTCATACAAGAATTAAAGGAAAAAGAAAAGGAAAGTATCGTATTGCATATGGGCCATGAACCCTTGCGAAAAACATATACATCACAGGCTGAGAGAATGATTGCTGAAGCCGTGAAAAATAAGCAATAAATCACGCAAACGGGTCGTAATCTGTGATGGCCTTGCCTTGCTGGTTCTGCTGACCGGGAATTCGCAGGCGCTTCGACACAGGGAAAGCAAACGTCAGCAATAGCGCATCGCCTTTCCCCGGCGAACGCCCAAGTCGTTCTTTGATATCTTCCTTCGGTTCGATAACGATTTTACCGTCCACGCGAACTTTGTACTCTGCCGTCGACAGGTCGTCCGCTGTTTCCTGGTCATCCAGCATACCGCCCAGCCTCAGCCATGTCTTACATGAGTTGAACATCTCCCCACGCTTGTTGAGCATCTGCGGGTCAGTAGACGCGCCACCGAACGGAACAAGTTGCCATGTCCTGCCCCAGCCGTCACCGATGGACTTCAGCCCGGTGCCGTAACCGAAGTCGATGAACACCGCGTCAGCCTGGTACTGGTCTTCAAAGTCGGCGATTCGCTTAGCCATAATCAAATCGTCGGTGGTCTTGTTGCCGGTCCAGAGCACTTTGCTGTGCAGCCCCTGCCGCAGGTATATCACCGCGTCATCAACTCCGGAATACGCCGGGTCGACGCCGATAATCACAGGAGCGTGAGCAACCTGCCCGGCGGTAACCACCCGCTTCATGGCCTCGTCTGTAAGGCCTGTTGGGATAAACTGGAGTTCTGACGCGTCAGGGAAGATCCCCCGCACGCGGACCTTCACGAAGTCGCTGTCTTCCCCGTAGTCATCAACCCATTTCTGCAACTGCTGTTTGTTAGTGCCTTCCACCGTCCGGCTGTCAATCTGCGCAGTTTTCCAGCGGTGTTTATATTTGCGGAAACATTCGCGGAAACGCCCGGTATTACGCGTCGGGTTCCCGAACGCCACCCAGATGATTTCGGTGTCTTCGTCCGTAAGCGCACCCTCAGCAACTTCCCACACCAGATCCGCAATGTTCGACGCTTCATCGAATACCACGATGATGCGTTTGCGCTCGTTGTGTAGTCCGGCGAATGCCTCAGTGTTGTGCTCAGACCAGGGTATTGCGTCAGCCCGCCACCGCTTGTCGTGCCCAGGATCATTGCTGTACATCGCGGTAGCGGTACAGGTAAACCAGTCTTTCGTGATGGCAAGGTTCGACCACTTGATAATTTCCGGCCAGGTCTTCGTTCGTAGCTGGTTGTCGGTGTTGGCGGTCACCACGACCTTACAATCCTCGCAAGTGGACATGCCCCAGTTGATCAGCATTGAGATGAATGCGGATTTACCAATACCGTGACCAGAAGCGCGTGCCAGCATAAGCGGCTGATAGCGCGTCTCTGGATTCTGCAGGTGATCACGTATCTCTCGGAACGCATCGGCCTGCCACTGACGTGGACCGGTGGCATGTGCCAGTTCAGTACCCTCTTCCCCCCACGGGAACGCATAGAGGGCATAGCCAAGCGGATCGTGAGTGAACCCTGCAATATCCTCGATCAACTGCTCTTCAGGAGATAACGCTGTATCTGTCACTGATTACCATCCTGACGTTCTTTGAGTCGCTTCCTGGCTGCTGCTATGCGATCAGCAATTGTCACATTCACATTAACATCCAGGCGTTCTTTGAATGCGTTGACGTCGACGTGCTTACCAATCAGTTCTAGGTTCTTCACCTTGTCAGGCCATTTAATTTTTTTGAGGATTGTCTCTATCGAGTCCTCGTTCATGTTCATGATGGTCGATGACAGATCAAAGCCGCTAAGCGTAGTGCGCCATATTTTCGGCCACTCGCGGATTGGCTTAAGACTCCCATCGTCGTTGAGGATATCAATCACGTCCATCTGGTCGATCTCCACCAGGCGCATGAGAACGTAATCAGCACTGACGCGCATTCGTTTGTTGCGCTCCTCCATCAACTCGGCAATCCGTTTTTTAATGCGTTCATCACGCATCATGACACTGGCTTTAACTGCCGCTGTATTTGGGGAGAATCCTGCGTTAATCGCTGCCTGAGTCTGGTTTTCAGGCGTTTTGATGTATGACTGGCAATAAGCCTCCTGCATTGCTGTTAGTGGCTTAAATTGCGTTGATTTGCGTTTATAGGTTTTAGGTTCAGCAGACATCATAACCACCGTGGTAATAGTTACCGTTGTGGTAATAGTACCATGCAAAATAAAGCCGCCATAGTTGGCGGCAGTATTCAAAACCCATCAAATTCATCATGCATAATCTAATCGTGACATGTCACACTATTAATTTCGTTTCATGCCAGCCTTTAGTCACCCAGCATTGCAAGTCACCATTACACGGACATGAATTAACTGGAACTCTCTCGCCGCACTTACCGCAACATTTTCTGCTGATCGATTTTATACGCCCGCGCACGCGTGCATCATCCTGGCGGATCAGTAACGCTATATACTCACCAAATTCGTAAGGCGCACGCCCGGGGCGACGCGTGGCACAGTTACGCTCCAGCATTTCAATTTCCTGAGCATCAAGCACAATTTCCAGCTTACGCACACCAGATGCAGCTTGTCTGGCTCTCTGAGCGGCTTTGCGCTCTGCTGCTGATTTAGCCATCAATATTTACCTTTATCGCGTACACCTTTACCGGTTTATCGCCGAAGTGCGGATGTGTGATTGTCTTGATTTCATATCCGTCATACGGGACGTCTATTCTGCGGCTGGAATCGTCGCGCTTCGGATATCCCTTTGTGATAATCAGGCGGTCATACTCCCGGAACATAATTCGCTTATTCCAGTAGTCATTACACAGGCGATACTCTTCCGTTTTCTCGCCTGACTTCATCTGGTCGAAATATTCACCGTTAACTGCCAGTTGAAGGTTAGCCACGGTTAACCTCCTGCGGCGGTTCTGGTAGAGGCATCCAGTCGGTTACATTGCGGCTCTGCGTTTCGAAGAACTCCTCACCATTGCGGACAACATCAAAAAACTCACCGTCTCGATATTGTGCATAAAGAACGAATGCACCATCACATAAAATAATTACGTGCTGACCATCATCAGGCATTTGCTCACTACAGCTTATCCAACCATCCGGAGTTACCGGAGAATTGCCATTTACCAAGTCAGCTCGAACATATAGCGTGTCATCATGGTGCTGATTGTGGCTGCACCACGTTAATTCGCTTAACTCGCCATCTTCTGGCCATACTCCAGCTGTTTGCAGCCAGATATGGGCTGGCGCATCCTGGCAAGGTGTATTAACTGGAAACTTGTAAGTTTGGCTTACAGGTTGGCTACCCTGAAGCATGGCAGCGTGGCAGGCTTCATCAACCATAGCTTCTACGTTTTCGAGAAGTACGTAACTGTACTGCTGCCCACTAACCCATTCTTTTCTGCGAGGTAATGCGCGTGGGTCCGCTACAATGGTTCGCAAACGTTCCAGAACAGCAGGCACTACCGGCTCTACTGCCAACCGACTGGCATATTTGTTAATGGTAACGATAAGCTCTTGCTCAGCCTCATCCAGACAATCACCGATACCTCGCCTGTCACCGTCAAAATCATCGAAATCGGCACGAATCTTGGCAACCTTCAGGATTGCGGACAACACCTCACTAGGAATTACCGGATAGTTGGTTGACGTTTCCGCGATTTCCCGAAAATTATTGGTTGACGAATTCTTGTTTTCCCGAAAGTTTCCGGACTGAAGCATGGCGGCGCGGCAGGCGTTCCAGCCATCTGCGTAACAATCTCTGTGTGTCTTGAAATATGTCACCGCCCTTGGTACATCGTTTACGTCTATTTCATCCGGCACAACCGGCGCAGGTGAGTCAGCATAAACAGGAATAACGTCCGGTTGCTCTTTATTGCTTTCATCCGTTAAAGCCCAGAATAATTTCCCGGCCGGATGTTTGAAAATATAAGCAACTGGTTCTGCTTCCAGCGATGCCAGAGCAATTCGTGCCAGTTCTTCCGCTTCTTCTGCTGGCAGTACAACGTTGCTACCAGGTCCGTATGTTTCGCGCCACTGCTTGATTGTCAGTAGTCGCTCTTTGGTAATAGTGATCATGCCGCGTTTCCTTCTTTCTTATTAACAATTACACCGTCATATATTTCATTAAGGTGCCCTCTCAACTCCATGCGCCTTAATGCAGATAACATGTAATCGCATTCAACCTGCTTATTTCCAGTAAATGGCTTATCGTCAGGATTACCCCAACAGCAATTACCCTTGGGCCACCCATGTACCTTCCGTACTCTTCCGTTAACAACGTGAAGTAATCCCCAGCCAGGTGGTAAATCCTCAATTGAAATAATTCCCGGCTCACTAATAAAGAATCGCCAGTCGCCCATTCCAAGAGACGGATTTTTACGAAAACGCTTTTTTCTATCTGCCAACAAGTCAGCACGAGAACACTTCGCCTCTATCAGGCATGATGCTGAATTTCTGAATCCCATAGCATCTGGCTGTTCTCCGGTACTGGTTACAGCTATAAAGCGGTCATGAAAACAAACCTTGAACCCGTTGCGCTTAAGGAACTTGTACGCAATCTGACAGAGTTCGCGGTGTGTTAACGCCATATCACTCTCCTTTGATGCGAATGCCAGCGGCGCGGATTGCAGCGATGACTTCAGAAACTTTGTATGCCATTACCGTTTGGTAATCATCGTGAAAATCTGTTCGATGAAGCATGCTGCTACGTTCCGGGAGCGATATTTCCCGAGCATCCAGTTCCTTAACGCGTTCCTCCAGTTCGTAGACCCTGCATTGTTCTCTATCATCAATCAGATATAACCCAAGACATTCGCTTTCTACCCAACCGCCAAAATCATGATCGTAACGCTCACATGAAAACTCACCGTCACCGTCCTTTGTTGGAATGGTGTAACTATCTAATGGGCCACCATATGTCGGCACATTCCCCAATGTTGGATGCTCAATCCACATGAAAAATGCACGTCCGGTTATTGGGCAAATATCTGGCCGCCATTGGTTACGAACAGCCTTGGTTTCGGATAATTCTTCAGCGTGTTGTTTTACTTCCTCAAGCTCAACTCTCAGCTTCCCAACCGTAAGAGCAATATCCTCGTTCTCCTGGTCACGGCGTTTGATGTATTGCTGGTTTCTTTCCCGTTCATCCAGTAGTGCAGTGCCACCGATGGCGTGAACGCCATACGAAACGCCACAAAATTTTGATGCATAGGTTCTGTTTCTACTGCAACTGCCGCATCTCGCAGTGCCTGATAGTCAATTTCGCTCACTGGTTGTCTCCTTTGCTTGGCCTTCTAACTTCTGAGTGGTTGTATCAAACTCAAACAACTTAACCACGTCATCAAACAGGACATAATCGCCATCAGAATCTTCAGTCATGTCAGCGCCACAATCCTGACCGCACGAGTCGCAACCTCCCATATCAAGCTCGTATCGCTTCAGGTTTGCGATATTTGATAAATTCAGCGCCAGTACAGCTAGGTCATAAACCTCGTCAGCGGTATACCCTGCACCATGTCCATACATTTCAATGCGGGATATGATTTCTTCTAACCGTTGTTTTGTGATCGTCATTTTTACTCACCTTCCTGTTCTTCCAGAAAAATACGCATAGCCTCAAGCATCTCTTCGGTGTCATACGGAGACAGCTTGTCACGCAGGATGTGTTCAATGCTGTTAATGAACTTTCGGATTGCTTTGCGTTCAATTTCAGTCAGGAAAGCATCGGTGGCTGGGGTGTCTGATTGCAGAGACTTTGCGCGATAGTCATTCCACCCTCTTGCATACATGGGATTAACTCGCACTCCATCTTTTACGCAATATGCCTGACCTCCACGGTTGATAACCTTGATTTCGTCCATAGCGCCAGACTTCAGCCCCGCATTCTCCGCCGCCAGCGCTGAAAACTTCTCGTGTGCCAACTTAACAGCCGAATCAGCCTGCTTAATTGACTCAATCGCTTTCTGCTGGTCTTCGGCCAGCGCATTAGCACGCACCAGTTGCACTTCCAGTTGCGTTGCCAAATCGCTGATCAGCTTTGCCACACTACGCATATCAACGGCACCACATTCTGCTTTCAGTTCCGAAGCCATCTCATGCCCGGCGGAAACTAACCATTTGATATTACTTTCCATCTTTACCCTCGCTTATCCACATAACTTATTGATTACATTGATAACTAAAAAGATCGTCGATTCAGAACTCTTCGATGTTCCAGCCGCCACCTGCTTTCTTTGGTTTAACCGTTACCCCGATGATTCGGAACGGATACTGATCTGCGGCTACTTTGGTTTTCACCCTGGCGTCGTCGGTCCAGAATCCCCCTTTCACTTCGTGCAGTTCCATCTCTCCGGTGGCGAGCATCACAGCGAAATCGGGCGTATAGAACGTGTTGTCAGCTAACCGCAGCTTGATACCCTCGAATCGATACCAGGCGATTTCCCCTGCACGTTTACGCTGCTCAAGGTGCTGGCAATACGCAGATTCTGTTTTGTTCATCTGGCCTGTTTTGAGTCGACCAAGAGCCTGTATCTGTTTTCTCATGATTTACCTCTAAGGTAATTAAAAACCACATAAGACACGAAATCAATAGAGTTTAGAATATTTTGTTACCTCATAGGTAATTGTTGAGGCGTAAAAAAATGCGCTATCGCGCTGGTATTACTTGATAAATCCTGCCGCCTTTCCCCGCCTGTATTCCTCCATCAGCCACTGCGCCGGTGTTATTCCCCCAAGGGTGGCGGCGTTAGGCATGCACCCGAAACTTCGCCCTGGTGGATGGTAAACGTCTCTCCCTGTGTCCGGAGGTGTACTCATGGGCTCTGGCTTTGCCTGTATGCTGATCACCGGATCGGGTATCTGCTGTCCGGAAGCCACCTTTTTCGCCCAATCATCGAGCAGCCTGCGCGCGTGTTTCTCAACCTCAATCTCGCTAAGCTGGCGCTGATACATTGCACGGCGGGTATCACATACGACCCAGTACATAACCGGATGCCGCCACGGGAATCTTTCGGGACCACCAGGATATAAACTTTTTTCCTTGCTGTACCGGTGAAACTCCGCCATCACATCGTCAATGGTGACGCCAAGAACCATCTTGCTGTCTTTGCACCACTTGATGAATTGCCCTGGCGACGGCCAGAACGGAGATTCACTGGCGCGGGCGTGGCGCATACCAGCAGAAACCTGTTCACGGGTTCGGATCCCACCTTCGGCAAACGCAGCAATCCACTGCTGTTTTGCAGCGACTTCCTGCTCTGGCGTCTTCAGGTTGGTTACCACTGCCGCCGGAAACAGTTGTTTCAGCTGTTTGAAAAGGGCATCAACAAGCCTCTCTGCTGACATGTTCACCACGTTGTCATTGTTGGTGTACTGATGCTCATAACCTGACATGCGAGAAAGGGCTTCTCCGTCACGGTTTTGTATCGCGGTAAAAACGTTGTTCACAAGAAATCCTCCCATGCTTCAGGGCTGTTCCAGTGCGGAACGTTGTTATCAGGTAATGTTGATTGCTTCTGTCTGCTAATCTGCAGCCGCCTTGCCAGCTTCTGCTCCCACTGTGCCTGATGGTATGCCTTACCCTCAGCCATCCAGTAAATTCTGAACTCTGCAAGTTCCTGTGCCGTTGGCAGACTGTCCAGGTAGATCCCCTGCAATGAGCTTTTCCGAAGAAAGTCATCTGATGGCTGCCATTGTTCATGCATGACAAATTTGCCTAATTGCCCTGGCCCACCAGGAGGAACAAAGTTATTCATCACGGCGTTGTTTGCGCCGGGGTCATGAGGCACAGAATCCCCGCTTTTTGTCCTGCTCTCCCTCTCTTGGTTAAATGACTGGTTATATGACTGGTTCTGGATCCCGTTTTTGGGATCATTCAACATCCCGTTTTTGGGATCATTCAACATCCCGTTTTTGGGTATATTCCCGTTTTCGGTAACATTACCGTTTTCGGGTTCATTACCCCCTTCCCGGTTGCCTTTAATGTTCCCGTTTTTGGTTATATTAAGAGAGAAAACCCGCACTCTTTTCGTCGCTCCCTTTCTCTCTCCGGTATCTGAAATAAGCCCCATTTTCATGAGCGATATAAGCCCGGCCTGCACGGTTTTTTTGTTCAGGCAAGTGTCTTTAACGAGGCGTTCTATGCTGGGGTAGCAGAGGTTATATTCATCGGCTCTGTCAGCCATCGAGAGCAGTATGAGCTTTAATGACGAGCTACCTGGATCTGTCTCCCAGGCCCAATCTGTTGCATGTCTGCTCATGATTAATCTCCGCTATCAGCTTGAATGTTGTGGGGAGGAATTAATCATGATCTGCTTAATCTCTGCCCTGATACGACGGTTTGATTCCATGGTGCACTCAACACAGTGTCCGTTGTAAACCCAGCGTTCACTGTCATGTCCGTGCTTACATGTTTTTCCGGTGTAGTAGCGTTTAAGTCCGCGCTTTGCGGCATCAATACGTGTAATGATTTCCATGGTAAGCCCTGCTATTAGTATTGGGATTACGGTCATTTTGTGCTGACACAAAAAAAAGATCAACCAGATTTGGTTTTTTATTACCTTTGAGGTACGAATAGATATGAAAAGACCGCCGGGTGGCGGTCTACAGAGGGTTGTAGCTGGATATCATGAGTAGAAGAAGTATGCCAGTTCTGCTTTTGAGCGCAGCCATTGTCTTGTTTTACAGGCTTTAAAAAGCCCATTCATCAATACTTTACCTGGCATTTTGCGCTTACCTGTTAAGTGAGTCTGGATATAGTGACTCGTCGTTCCGGCTTCCTGTGCGAAGGCTTCACGCTCATCCGGAGTAAGTGCAAGCCAGTGCTTTTTGAAATCGAAATGTTCGTTATCGCTCATAGCTATTGCCTGATATTTATTTCAGATAATAAATATTCACCCATAAGGTAACAAAAATCAAGGATAGTTACCTATGGGGTGCATTTACCTGTTGGGTAATATTGCTTTAAATTGAATCATCTACTGATTCATATATGAGGCGATTTTCCAGAAAATGAAAAGTATCCAGGACGTCCGCAGGCAAAATCTCAACGACTTGATCGACCGTGAATTCAATGGTGTTCAGACGCGGATGGCAGAAAAACTTGGAACTCAGGCAAATCTGGTAAACCGCTGGGCTCTTGGCAAGAAGGTTATCGGCGACCAGGTTGCGCGAAAAATTGAAGCTGCCGCCAATAAACCACGTAACTGGCTTGATATCGATCGCTCGCTTTCTCAGGAAGGTTTTCAGCCTGTCGGCCCGAGCGATATAGGTCAGCTGGCGGCTCACAACCTGGAACGCTGGATGAGCGAAAGCCGCGACCTTTCAACACAGGGAAAACTTCACCGCGCATCCGGCGTCGCCCAGGTGACAATCAGCCGCCTGTTAAACAATGAAGTCAGCGTTTCCATTTCCACCCTGGAGAATGTTGCATCCGCATTCGGGCGTCACGGCTATGAATTACTGATTCACCCGCACGACCCTGCGACTATCAACTATGATCGCTCGCGCTACGCATTGTTACCTGAAACAGAGAAGGCAAAGATCGAAAGTTACATTGAATTTGTCATCAACCAGAACGAAAAAAGCAAACAATAAAATCATATTTTTCAGTAAGTAAGCCGCCTCATGGCGGCTTTTTTATTGCCTATGCGATTACCTTATGGGTAATTTTTTTAACTCATATCTATTGACATCAAACCAGATACGCATAATTATTACCTCAACGGTAACAGACCGAGGTAACAAGTTATGCAGTGGAAAATCATCAACGGTTGGTACTGCGTTACTGCATGCGGATTCATGAGCTGGAAGTTCCGCACCTTACAGGAAGGCATTAAGTGGGCTTTCGTCAGCAAAGAAGCTCGCGATGTAGCCAACGATAACGAGATATGGGAGTAGGTTAGCAAATGAGTGAATTATCAATCATCGAAATCACACCAGACATGGCACCAAGAATTTACGTTGAAAAAGGGCTGGAAAAGTTTCTCGAGCAGATCCGTGAAGGTGTTAATGAAGTGCCTGACATTAGCACAGACAAAGGCAGAAAGCGCATTGCATCTCTGGCTGCGAAGGTTTCAAGAAGTAAAACAGCGGTAGAAAAACCAGGACGTGATTATCTGAAACGCCTGAAAGAACAGCCGAAAGTAGTTGAAGCAGAGTTACGACGCTTCGTAACCGAATGCGATCGGCTTCGTGATGAAGTACGCCGCCCACTCACCGAGTGGGAAAATGCTGAGAAATTACGCACTGAAGCACTGCAACAACGCCTGACAAATTTGCGAGCACTAGCTGACGTGATCGATCTCTCCGGAAACTACTTGCCATCATCTGATATTCAGGAACGAATTCAAGAGGCTAAATCAGTAGCACTTGATGAAAGTTGGCAGGAGTACGCAGCAGAAGCTGGAGTAGCCAAGGATTCAACCATCCAGAAACTGGAAGAATCACTCGCAGTAGCTCAAAAACGCGAGCGTGAAGCCGCTGAGCTGGAGCGACTTCGCAAAGAAGCGGAGGAAAAAGCGCGCATTGAGCGAGAAGAGAATATCCGCCGGGAAGCTGCTGAACAGGCCAGGCTCGAAGCTGAACAAAAAGCGAAAGCTGAAATTGAGGCTGCGGCACGCCTGGCGGCGGAAGAAAAAGCACGTGCAGAAGTAGCAGAACGTCAGCGAATTGAAGCAGAGCAGCGTGCACGACGCGAAAAAGAAGAAGCCGTTGCCGAGGAACGCCGACGCCAAGAGGCGGCAGAAAAAGCCCGCCTTGACGAACAGAAGCGTATCGCCGACGAAGAAGCGCGCCGAGCTGCAGATAAAGAGCATCGCCGTACCGTTAACCGCAGAGTAATCGCAGATCTGATAGCCCAAGGCATTCACGAAGAATTCGCGCAGAAAGCAATGTTGGCTATCGCTGGCGGCAAAGTGCAGGACGCGTATATCAAATATTGAGGTGGGTATGAACGTTAATCAGCAGAAAAATCTTCAAAAAATCATGCTGGCATTCGACAAGGACTACCGTCTGTCAGAACAGCTATATGACCGACAAGTTGAACTGATTGAGAGTATCCGGCTTCATCAACTGGCATCAACTTTCGACGTTGTAACAGTTAAAGGCGTTCGCCAGGAAGTACTGGAGGCCGCTAAAGACAGCCCTGAGTTCGAAGAACTAATGGATGCCTACCGGCGCGAGGCAATGGCAATTATCGCCCGCTGGGATCTGGCTGATCAGCTTGATGGGCAGAGGGACGCGGCATGAAACCGGGAATTTATTTCGACATCAGCAACGAAGACTACCACGCCGGTGACGGCGTGAGTAAGTCGCAACTGGACATGGTTGCCAAGAATCCGGCGCTTCTTAAATGGGTTCAGGCAGCACCAGAAGACGAAGAGAAAAAGTCTGCACTGGATATGGGAACCGCATTGCACTGTCTGCTTCTGGAGCCTGGAGAGTTCGACAAACGCTTCATTGTTTCACAGAAATTCGATCGTCGGACGAAACAAGGTAAAGCTGACGAAGAGGAATTTCTTCGTGATGTGGCGGATATGGGGATTACGGTACTTGATGCCGAGCAGTGGCGGAAACTGGAGCTGATGCGTGATAGCGCAATGGCTCACCCGGCGGCACGCTGGATGCTGGAAGCACCTGGTTACTGCGAAGCATCAATGTACTGGAACGATGAAGAGACGGGGGAGTTGTGCCGAATTCGTCCAGACAAATGGCTGAACGAGCACAACGTGATCGTCGACGTGAAAAAGGTTGCAGATATGGACCGTTTTGCACGCCACATCGAGGAATTCCGCTACCACGTGCAGGACGCAATGTACCGCGAAGGCGCAATGAGGGTTACTGGTCAGCCGCATGGTTTTTTCTTTCTTGCCGTGAGCGAAAGCATTGATTGTGGTCGGTATCCGGTACGCGTGTTCGAGCTGGATGCGCAGGATGTCGATGCCGGGCACGCTCTGTTCCGCCGGGATCTGAATACCTATCACGAATGCCGCATCAATGATGAATGGGGCGGTGTGGAAATCATTAAACGCCCTGAGTGGGCACGCAAACAGGATATGTACATATGAGCAACGACATCGCAAACATCAACGCACCAGTAGACACAGCAATCGCTGGAACTGCTGCAACTATTTTCAGCCCAGACGGCTTGAACCAACTGATGAAATTCGCCGAGGTAATGGCGCAAAGCCGCGTAACGGTACCGGCGCACCTCGCCGGGAAACCAGCTGATTGCATGGCCGTGGCAATGCAGGCTGCGCAGTGGGGAATGAACCCGTTTGCCGTGGCTCAGAAAACCCATGTTGTGAACGGCACGCTAGGTTATGAAGCCCAATTAGTAAACGCAGTTATCTCAACGATGTCGCCAACAAAAGATCGCATCAACTACGAGTGGTTTGGGCCGTGGGAACGCGTGATCGGTAAGTTTGTTGAGAAAACATCCAAAAACGGCAATCCATATATCGCACCAGGCTGGACTCTAAAAGACGAAGAAGGCTGCGGTGTTCGCGTATGGGCAACCATGAAGGGCGAGGATCAACCTCGAGTGCTTGAGTTAATGCTGTCTCAAGCACAGGTAAGAAACTCCACACTTTGGGCCAGTGATCCGAAACAACAACTCGCATACCTTGCGACAAAACGCTGGTCTCGCCTGCACTGTCCTGACGTAATCATGGGCGTCTACACCCCAGACGAATTACAGGAAACGGCACCGCGCGTTGAGCGAGACATTACTCCGCAAACGACAACTGCTGCGGGAATGAACAGTCTGATCAACGCTAAAACAGTGAAAAAGCCTGATGAGCAAACGCGTAAAGCGGATAGCCGTGATCCAGAAGAAATGCTGATGGCCTTTACCAGCGCAGCGATGAATTACAGCACTGTCTCCGAACTGGATAAGGCTTACAAATACATTGCACAAAAACTTTCAGATGATGACGAACTGCTGGCAAAAGCCACCGACGTTTACAGCGTTCGTCGGGAAGAATTAAACGAAACATCTATGTAACCACCACCGCGGCGCCACGCGCGCCGCACTGCAACCAAGAGAGGTATTTATGAAAGGTGCATTAGGTAAGAAGGAACTCCTGGCGGTGGTGCCACTGTCATGGAGCACTATCGACCGTATGGAGCGCGCAGGTGAATTTCCTAAACGCTGGTATATCACTGACAAACGCTGCGCATGGAACCGTGACGAAGTTGAGCGTTGGCTTGATGAACGTCAGGCAGCAAGCCCGGCAGAGTTCCAGGGTAAAAAGCCTCCTGTTCAGCAACGTGTATATCGTCCTGTGAGCAACGCTGCATGAGTGCGCTGCTAAGGCACTGGAGCAAATGGTCAGGATGGTACTTATTCCTGGCCTCTGTTTCAGCATGGCTTTATCTGCTGGCATTAATTTTCAGAGAGGGTTGGATTAAGTGAGAAAGTTAAGCCGACTTGAAAAATATCACATGAACAAGGTTTCAATGCGCAGCCCTTCAAAGATTGTCGCCGTTACTCCTGCGGCGATAGAGATCGAAAAACGCGCGATTGAAAGAGAGAAAAAAGGGCAATTCCGCATTGCCGCTCACCTTTGGCTTCAGTGTATGGATGTTGCTTCTGGTGATGTTGAACGTGCAAGGATCGCGGTTCGCAGGGACCAATGTATCACAAAAGGTAACGGCCTTCGCCGTGGCGACTATAGCGGCATAGGATGTTGTGGGGTGGTTTATGACTAAGAAATACACACTAATCTATGCAGATCCACCCTGGGTATACCGGGACAAAGCCGCAGATGGTAATCGCGGTGCCAGTTTTAAATATCCGGTTATGAGTGTGATGGATATCTGCCGCCTTCCTGTGTGGGATTTGGCCGATGAAAACTGTCTGTTGGCCATGTGGTGGGTGCCAACACAACCACTCGAAGCGCTAAAAGTTGTTGAAGCCTGGGGATTCCGTCTGATGACCATGAAGGGCTTCACGTGGATAAAATGTGGTAGTCGACAACCAGATAAACTGGTTATGGGTATGGGGCACATGACTCGCGCCAATAGTGAAGATTGCCTGTTTGCGGTAAAGGGAAAGCTACCTACGCGCATTAATGCAGGGATCGTTCAGTCATTTACCGCACCGCGGCTTGAGCATTCAAGAAAACCAGATATCGTTCGTGAAAAACTTGTGCAATTGTTAGGCGATGTTTCTCGCATTGAACTGTTCGCCCGCCAGACGTCTCATGGCTTCGATGTTTGGGGTAATCAGTGCGAAGACCCGGCAGTGCAACTACACCCTGGATACGCGTTGGATATTGGCGGATTAACAAATGCATTCAGCAATGCTCCGGTGTCACCAATAGACAACCAGGGGCGGGAGCGTGCAGCATGAACCTATATCAACGCATCAATGGCGCTGACTGGTGCAATATCTTCGTCGTCGGCGATCTGCATGGGTGCTACACGCTGCTGATGAACGAACTCGACAAAGTTTCATTCGACCCGGCGCGCGATTTACTTATTTCCGTTGGTGACCTTGTTGACCGCGGCGCTGAAAACGTCGAATGCCTGGATTTGATTACTATGCCGTGGTTCCGAGCTGTTCGTGGCAACCATGAGCAGATGATGCTGGATGCACTGGTCAACGGCGGAAGTTTCGGACATTGGATGTCAAACGGCGGTGGATGGTGGCACCAACTTGATTCTGAGCAGGATGTGCAACTCAAATACCTTCTGCCAAAGATTACCAACCTCCCGATGATTATCGAACTGGTTACCGGCAATAAGAAGGTCGTCATCTGTCACGCAGACTACCCGCACAACGAATACGCATTCGATAAGCAAGTACCAGAAGAAATGGTGATATGGAATCGTGAGCGGGTTAGCGACGCGCAGGACGGTATTGTCTCGGAGATAACCGGTGCCGATTTGTTCATCTTCGGTCATACGCCAGCACATCACCCACTGGTGTATGCAAACCAGATGTACATCGACACCGGCGCAGTGTTCTGCGGAAATCTGACGCTTACCAAAGTCCAGGAAGGATAGAATTATTTATTACTGTCTTCCATCCACCTCTCAAACTTCGACGGGGAGAACGGAATCAGATCCGTATGCTCCCCGTTAATCCAGGAATCAATCATATCGGCCCACTGCTGCAACATGTAGGCGCGCTGTCTGGCGTATTCCGCTTTGTTATATACGGCGCGCACACCTTTCTGCTCATGTGCCAGAGCCTTTTCAATCCAGTCTGAAGGATAACCAGCCTCATGCAACAACGTACTTGCTGTACGGCGCATATCGTGTACGGTGAAGTCCTGAATATGCTCACCATCTTCATTTATTATTTTCACCGTTCTGTCGATCAGAGAGTTCAGCGCGGCATTAGATAATGGCTTCCGGAAATTGTAACGACCAGGAACCAGATATTCACTTCCACCAGCGCACATCTGCAACCCAACCAATATATCCTGTGCCTGTTTAGGCAGGTAAATAACGTGCGCCCGGCTTCCCTTCATGCGGTCTGGAGGAATTGTCCATGTCCATTTTTTAAAATCTATTTCATCCCACGTTGCATTGGTGAATTCGCCCTTACGAACCATAGTGATAAGCACCAGTTTTAAAGCCATTTTCATAGTGCCCATAGCACCAATGGCATCCAGCGTGCGGAAGAACAGGCCAATTTCTTCTGGTGTCAGTGTTCGCTCTCGTGGTTTAAATATGGCGATAGACGAAGGTTTAATGTCAGCCGCAGGATTAAACAAACCATGACCACGGTCATTGGCGTGACGGTATACGCTACTGATGATCTCCCTGGCCTGCACTGCTGTTGCCCGGCCACCGCGTTCGACAATCCGGTCACACAAATCACGAACCATCGATGTGGTAATTTCAGCCATCATTTTATTGCCAAGAACCGGAAGTATGTCACGGTCGATCACCGCCTGTTTCATTGCGCGGGTACTGTCAGCCAGGATGACGTGTTTCATATAACTGTCGGTATGTACCGCAAACGTCTCGGCACCACGAATCTTTTTGATACCGTCACGTTTAGCCGCAGCCGGTGACTGGCCTGCTTTAAGCAGCTTCTTTGCAGCAATCAGTTCTTCTCGCGCTTCTGCCAGGCTGATACCGTCACGCCCATACTGCCCGATTACCAGTGTTTCGCGGCGACCGTTGATACGGTAGTCATAGCGAAACGAGACCGTGCCTGACGTAAGCACAGCTACATACAGCCCGTCACGATCGGAGACCTTGTACAGTTTGTCCTGCGGCTTGAGGCTTTTTAATTTTGTATCGGTAAGCACAATTCACCCGTATAGAAACCATTTTCATGACGGTATGAGAGTATACCTTTAAGGTAATACCGTCACCTGTACCGACGAAAAATATGGTGTAGAGTGAATAGAAATGAATACATAAAAACAAAAACCCTCTGTAAAAACAGAGGGTTAAATTAGTATCTGAATAGGAATGAGTTGCTATGAGTTAGCTGTTAATCATTCCCACTCAATTATTTACGACAAACATAACCAATTGAGTGATAACAACTTTCTCATAACTTACTTCCACCGTACCGTTCTATATACCGTCACAGGTTAATGGTGCCCCGCTTTTTCAGTGCGTCATACTGCTGCTCACAGGACTCACCTGCAACCCTATATCGCTCAGCTTCTTCTGCTGTTGCGACGTAAGCTCGGTTGCTTTCTTCAAGCATGTCGGCGAGCACACTGATGACCTTGCTGGCTGGCGTGCCAGTGGGGAAAGTTCCGGTATAGTGTTCGGCGATTCGCTTGATCTTGTCAAGTTCTGACTGCAGGCGGCCAGAAGAGGCAGCAGCAAAATCAGCATCAGCCCGCGCAGACTCAATACGGGATAGCGCATCACGTTCAATTTGTGTTTTCTCCTTATCTCGTTGTGCCCGGGCCTTATCATCAGCCTGTTTCTGATCTGACTGCGCCTGCGCGTACCCGGCGTCATACTGCCGGTCACCATGGATATTCCAGGCAACAACGCAACTGATAACCAACGCAGCAAGCATCACGACAATAAGCAACTGTTTCCAGTATGCTTTCACGAATACCCAGATCATAAAAGCACCTTACTGGCGGTGATATACCGCGCGCGCCGGTCATCGATGCCGTTCTGCCCACCATTAATGATCTGCGTGACGCGCACCATATCGCCGGTGTACTTCATACAGCCCTTGGTGGCGAAGAACCACGCCGCGCTGCGGGCCGCATATTCGTCCTGCGTCAACAGCTCAGGATTCTCCAGCAGGTCCACTTTTAGACCGTTTCCGCAGTCACGATAGTTATTCAAACCGGTAATCTGGATAAGCCCGCGCCCACGGTAAAACCAGCCGTCAGTCGGCCCGTTGTTCCCCATGCGCTTGCTATACACCAGATTGGCGATCGCACGCTGGCGCTCCAGCGGTAACGATGGCTCACCAGCACGACGGCCCAGCGCATTGGCCTGGCCCTGAGTGAGGCGCCCGGAACGGACGAATCCCGCCAGCCCGGTCACGCTGTAGTTGAAGTTCTCCTGCAGCCGGGTGAAGCCTCCAGACTCATGCCCGACCTGAGCAATAAACATTGCCTGATCTTCTGGTTTGCTGATACCAAACTCTTTCATCGCAGAAGTTATATGCGAGAACCAGCGTGCGGCCAGCGCCTCGCTAATACCAGCAGCTCGCTGGAATTGTTTAATCTCCATGTTTAGACCTCGTTATTTTGAAAATCTGAACGACGTTACCGCGAGTTTTAAGAACCGCAGCAAGCATGACAGCATTGATAATGACCTCAGATAAATCCACAGCCATTGGCGTGCGTAACCAGATTGCATAGACGACACGAACAGGAATACTGGCCGCAGCAACAATAAGGAAATAAGCAAGCCACCCTCCCCACCTTCGATGTTGTGAACCGTTACGCCGGAATGTGACAACACGAATTGCTATGCCAGTACAAATAAGTGCATTGGTGATAAGCAAAACAAGCTCATTAGTTACCATCGCCTTTTCTCCCCGGAATTAACTCGCGTGGATTATCGGAACGGTGATAGAGCCAGATGCCAATTCGAACTGCAACGATTGCTGACACGAATGCACCAGCAGAGAAAACAATCCCTTTCTCGAAAGAGTCCTGCGTGATGGTAGGGATCAGGCTGGCTACGCCGATAAGGATGGATGCAGTTGGTTTGTAGAAGAGAAGGCCGCAGAGAAAGCTGAGCATCGACAGGAGAACCCGGCGGCGGATCGGGTATTCGACAGCCGAGGTAACAAAGATTACCGCGCCTGCCAAAGACCCCAACGCCACTTCTGGCGGGACACCAGCGATTACCGCAGCGAGCGAACCCATACTAAGCCACTGATTTAAAGACTCACTTGTTAGCCCGGCTGACATAATGACCACCGTTTACTGTGCATAAAGAACCTCCTTAGTTGGTTCTCATATCATACACAATAAACCATATGTGTTTTAATTTGGTAACAAATGAAAAAGCCCTTTAGTGAAAAACATTCATTAAAGGGCTAGATATTTACTTAACCTTTAGAAAAAACAGACAGTAACGGAAGTGTAAAAGTCGACACACCAGTATTCATCATGCAGGTTTTACCACCTGAGTATCCAGATATGGTTTGCGAAACTGGACTTCCTGTTGTTGGGAAAATGGTGATTTCATCCCCCCCCTTCAATACTCTAACTTTGCCTGTAACATCAACCGATGAACTTGAAACAGACGTGAGAGATCCATTGGTCATTGTATAAAAGTTTATAGTTCCTGTTGCTGTTCTGCTTACACCACATCCTGATTTTTGCTTCTGTTTATAGTTAAACAATACCAGCAGGCCAACAGGCATTGACTCAAGCTCAACTGCTGTAGACTGGTAGGTCTTACTGCCGTTTCTCATGTCAGGAGCCTCATCATCTGGATCAGAAAAATTATACCCAAGAGTTAAATCATTAACCGTGGCATTATTCCCTGTTATTCCTTTGACTTGATTAACACTTAACGGTATGTAATTAAACCCTGCAAAAAGCGGTGTTAACTTTTCTCTAAATAAAAGGCCTGGTGGGTATACTAACGAAGGTGTACCATCATATGTCACTGAGATAATATTAAGTCCCTTTTTAAGGGTTCCAATGCACGTTGTTTGTTTGCCTGTAAATGATGTTAGCCCATTGCTGGCAACTTTACCTGATAGATAAGAAGAGTTCCTGATGTCATTGAGAATGACATTGAACTGGTTAACACGATCTGATGAAGTATAAGTTGGGTTATATGGCTCAAATAATGTTACAGAGATATCGCTTGTATCACTCCATACAAAATACCGACAAATAACATTTTCATTTGAAGGCGTAATCCTTCCCCATCCACCAAGTGCATCAAGATAATCACCTCCACTTAATATCGAAATTGATGGGTAGTATCTGGTATTTGAAGGGTATCCAATACCAATAAATGAAAGTTGCGTAGTAGGGATTAGGTTCTTATTTTTTACAGCTGTATAAACGCGCTCTTTTAATACCTCTTTTGCAGCATAAGCACCGATGTATGCATGTCCTATCGTTGATGGATGGCTCTGGTCAAAGACAGTACCGCCGTCACGTTTGGCAACATCAGATATAGAGTACGCGCCTATATCTGCATAAGCGTCAGTCGTGGCAATGGACAAATCCAAAAACTCGACCTTTGGGAAAAGGCGTTCGATACGCTTCTTAATGGCTGACTCCAGGAAAGCCTTTGGCGCATCGTTATTGTTTACAGTAACAAAGCATATCGGACAACCATATCCCCATGATTTTCTAATCAACTTTTCAAACTCATGAAAATACGCTTCAAATCCTATTGTTGGAAGTATTCCATTGTCATTAAAACCAAGGCTTATAAAAAGAACATCAGGAGCTTTTTTTCCATACGCAGCATTCTGGAAAAATCCATAGTCGAAGTTTTCATAACCCCAACCTGTCGCAAGTGACTTGCCAGACGATCCGCAGTTATATGCTTTAAAAATATTATCCGTGCTGTCGGATAGCATATTGAGGCAATCAGTAAAAATTCTGAACCATGAATGCTTACCGCCATTTAAATTATGATTGTAGTTGGTAGAGTTAAGATTTCCATCGCTACCAGTCGGGTTCGGGGTCCATCCTGAACTATAGGCTCCATCCGTTATAGAATCACCAATGATACCTACATGGCAATCTTCTACAGTTGATGGGTAACCCTGCTTATTTGCAAATTTAGCAATTGTTCCAAGAGCAGTAAAATCAGGGCCATTGTTAGATAGCCCAACATCAAAAACATGCTCATTACCCCATTTGTCTCTTGTGAGAATTTTACCTTCTCCAAGAAATTTAGTCACATCATCTGACGGTAAAAAATTACACCTGATGGTTACATCTTTTGGGATGTAAATCTGACCAGGGAAAGCATAAATTGCACTTCTGTTGTCAGTTGTCGTGTTAATAACGACATTTGGAACATAAAATATTGACGTTGCGTCAGTTCTATATTGTCCGTTAACAAGCTCAGATCTGAGAACCGCATCCCCAACACCTCTCCAAGCGCCAGGACCAACACCACCAGTAGTGGTAGGAGTTGATCCTGGAGGAACTACTTTGGGCAGTGGCCCGTCCCATCTGTAGTATTCGCCGTTGCTTTCCCAGAGAAGAACATCGTTAAGATAGATGATGGTATTACCCAACTCAAAAGATTTCTTCGTGTTATAGCCATACAATCCATTTTCTAAGGTTTCAATAATGGTGCTAAGTATGGTACTAAATTTTGCATAAAGATCATCAGTATATTTTTTTGTAGCAGCATCTTGGGGAAGAGATGGATCACGAAGATTTCTAATATAATTTGAAAGCGCGTCATAAAAAATTGCTACGTCATTTGGCTTTCTTAAAGCCAACTTATCATTTCTTAATGATTGTTGAATGAGCATAGTAAGTTTATCAAACGCATCCTCATGTACCTCAGCGAAGAACTTACCCTGATTACGTAAATCCGTTTCCTGAGTAGCTGGTAGTTCTCGTGATATAGATATCTGATGACCGTTAGCCAACGCCTTCGAGAGAATTACATTACCGCCGTTATATCCTCCAGCCCCGGTAACTGTGTAATCAGTATCAAGAGCCAGCACAGCGATATTTTCGTCAAGGTCAACCACCTGTACTACCAGATCAGATTTATTGAAAACCCTAAAGGTGTACGGAAATGATGTCGTAACGCCGTTACCTGTGTATTCGTTGTGGTCAACTTCGGTTGAGACCGTCATGTTAAATCTCCAGATAGTCGCAGCACCCGTTGCGCCGCATATCTGGTTATTCTATTACCAGAAAAACCATATATGGATATATAGCTCATGAATACGAACAGATATTACCTTTCAGGTGATTCGCAAAACGTGCTGGATAGCAAACAAATTATTTGCTACTGTATATTTATACAGTTATTGCTTGGAGAAGATAAGATGCAGCAGTATCACTATCCACTGGAAGACGGATTTACCGAAAGGATTCACACGCCGGGAGGCGTCAGGTCACTGGTGGAGGGATCGCACTTGATGAAATTACTCCGGGCTCTCGATAAGGATGGATTTAATGTCGATGGCCCACTTGCCGAACTGACTGCACTGATTAACTACGTCACCAGCTCACAGATGTCTATGCAGGATCTGCAAACACATCTCGACTATTGTGCCGAACAATTACGAAAACAAATCAGGTAAATTTAAGGGCCGCGAAAGCGGCCTGTGACATGTCACACTCAAGCTATGACAAACCTATGTACCCTGCTACACCAGATAATATCAAAACAACTGCTACAGCAAATTCACCGTCTTCAATGATACATTTACGATTCATAACGCCAAGGGCAACAAGCACAAATACAACAAGAATAAAAGCAATCATTTCTCATCCTTATTGCGGAGTGACATCCTGTGGTCGCCACCAGTATGTCTGGTTAAACTCTTTCTTCGAACGTTGCTCCATTTTACGCAAATAGCCTGGTGAAAAATACTCCTGCATCTGGTTAAAGATCATGTGATCAAGAGCTGCCTTCAAGTACCAGAGATTCGCACCTGGCATCAGCCCTTTCCCAAGTTTCACCAGATCACCACCAGTCTGCTCGTTCTTCCCTTCCACAGCATTTAATGGTATGCCCTGAGCTATCTTCACTACGTCATCAACCAGGCCAGCTACCGGGCCAAGCATCGACGCCAGCGCGCCGCTTCCGTATCTAGTGTGATCTGACAATAAAAAGTCACCGTAAAGGCCAAGACCACCACCTTTCAGTAGAGCACCAAGCCAAAATTTAGCAGCATCTTCTCCTGTCATCTCGCGAGGATTACGACCAGACGCAAGGTCGTTAAGTTGCTGCGACAAAGCGCCAAGAATGGTCGTACTAGCAATAAACGTCGCAATATATGCCGCACGCCCACCAGCAGACGGCATACCCATAGCGCGTGACCAGTGACGCATAACCACCGAGATAGGGAACGATTTAAACAGGAAAACACTTCTCGTTAATTCACCTTTCCATGTTCCACGCTGAATACCAGAACCGGTTATCAGTTGCTCACGTGCTCCCGGTGTAATAACAGCCATATCAACTTCTTCAGTTACGGCACCGAGCAGTTTACGCATTGCCTCAAATTTCACGCGTTCAGGCTCACCAAGATGTTTAACTGCTGAATCAGGGATACGCATAATGCTTTCCGGTGTCAGCATCGTATTATTACCGTTCCCCCAGTCCTCCTGTTGCGCCAGCTTCCATACGCTCCAGTCTGTGTCAGTAATCCCTTTGCTTTTCAGAATACGAAAATCAGAGTCATCGAGGCTACGAAGGTCTGGTGTCCGTGACACTACTTCTCCCAGGCTTCCCATCATGGTTACGCCATAGGCGCGCTTGTGCGCATCTGACCATGCTGTAAGCCCACTGGCACGCATTACCGCCGTTGCCGCCCAACGAGACACTGACGGCCCCATATTATCCATCGCCCAGCGGTTAACGCTGCCAAGTAGAGATTCCATCGCCAGACCAGCGCGTCGCGCCCGCGCAAGCTCAGTACGGTTCGTTGGGTCCATAGCTTCAAGCTGGTTGCGGAATAACTGGTTCATTGGAAGGTTGGTCACCTTCGCAGACAGATACATGGTTCCAAGATCAGAGAACGATGACAGCAACGCGGATCCGAGTCTGCTGGCAACCAGCCAGTTGCGGATATTGTCAGACCATTGCGCGATGTGCGGATTCGCTACAGGCTGTGTCTTTCCGGAAATAAAGTTGTACAGATTCTCTGTGTTGTTCGCCAGCCGCTCGACTTTACCGGTTTTACTCGGGTTAGCTGTTGCCGTTTCTGCCTTAACCTGATCAAGAAGTGAGCGGAAAACATGATCGGGGTTTGGACCATATGTTTCCACCAGAGAAATATCTTTACTGATACCTTCCAGGTGACCGACCATGATTTCCCATAGAGAGCGATCGCCATAAAGTTGTTGATATTGGAGATAGGAATCTGCATCTTTGAAATGTATCTGTCGTGATGCATTACCACGGTTAGCACGTGCGCCGGAAATTCGCATTCCGGTATCAGTAAGCTTATTCAGCCCACCAGTAGCGATCGTGTTATAAGCCTCTCCAAGAAATGCAGACAACTCGGCATCGTTCATCAGTTGTCCATCGGATCGGGTATAATATTTGCGATCCAGCTTACCTATAACATCGCTAACCCACTTATCCTTTGATACCGCCCCAACCTTTTCCATAGAATGATGTTGAGGGATCCCCCAGTTTTCGAGATAGCCAATGTCCCCACCAGCATCATTAAACCGGCGGCGCAGCAGCTCTGTAACTTCTCTCCACGCCTTAGCACCTTTTCTTGCTTTAGCATTGCCAGTATTTTGCCCCCGCATTTCATATACCAGGTCACGTACGCCCGCTTCATCTTCAAACAGACCAAAAAAGCGAGGATCAACTGCTTCAAATGCCTCCTGCAATTGACTCAATGCATAATCACGAGTGGCTTTTGTTCTGGATTCAACAGAGAGGAAATTCGATTTACCGTCTGCATTAAAAGCAATAGTACGGTTAAGAGCGCCAAGTTTCCCATCAGCCCCTTGATAGCTATTGATAAATTTATCCAATCTCTGACGTGCGGCTATAGTGAGAGCCACACGACGTTTCTTTAATGCCGCTTCTCGCTGTAATTCTTCAGATGCCAATTGTGCTGCACGATACAACCGTTCTGATTCGGAAAGTTGTCGCCACGACATCGGGTCATCACGAGCAATGGAGCGCATATTTCGATAAATGCGGTCTTCAATGTTCTGTATTTCTCGCGCCGTTAACGTGCGCTGCGCCGCCTGCTGGACCGCTTGTATACATTCCTGTCTCATTTAATTTAACCTCTCAAGAAACACGCCACAGCAACATCAAACAGGCTGGAATCCTGTATTGCCTGCTCACTTTCCCTGTTCGCTTCATCCAGTACTTCACGCGCACTGCGCGATTGTGGATTACCATCATCATCCAGCACGGTGATTATCATGTCCGGAGATTCAAGCAGCGAGTCTTCAGCTATACGCAGATCAATATCTCCTGCCGGATCTGCCATCATTTTTTGTTCTGTCTGTTGCAATATCTTACCGGGCTCAAAAGGAGCTACTTCGTCTGGCGTCCTGACCTCTGCTGTTTTATAGAATGAAACAGCCTGAGCATTAAGTTCACTTTCTGCCTGCTGTCGTCGTGCCAGTTCTGCTCGAGCTTCAAAAAACTGACCGCCAGGCTCATGCGGTGCCAACGCGTTACGGGAAAATTCCAGGCGCTCTTGTGCCTGCCGGATTCGTTGGTCAATATCGCGAAGTCTGACCTGTTTATCTGATCGAGCACGAGACAAAGCTTTACCGCTACCGTTTGGCTCTTCTGCAAGAATTTGTGCGCGCTGTTCAGTGAGATTTTCAATAATTCGTTGGCTATTAGCGATTTCAGACTGGTAAACCTGTCTATCGCCACGCGGCAAAAGCTGCGCGGCCTGTTCTTCAAGCAACCGATTTTCTATAGCGCGCGCCGTTACTCCATCATCTACAGATGACAGAGCCTCATTAACTGCCTGAGACAGCAGACTCTTGCGCCCAGGAATTTCACTGAAAGATGCAGACTCAACAATGCTGGCAACGTCTACAGGTCTCCCCTCGCTAACATCAGACATAGCTTTTCTCAGAGCCTGAATGTGAGAATTGCGCGAAAGCACGTTGATCGGCACGCCGGGCGCAATATCAATTTCAGCATGATGAGCGGCATTCGCCGCCAGTGCAGCATCAACATCAACTGGTGAAAAATTTGCTGCGTTTGTAGACTCGCCGCGAGAGTTAATAAATCTGCCGACACCACCAAACGCCACCCCAAGAACAGCATCAATAGCAATTGCCTGTCGATCCAACACATCATACTGGTTAGCCATTTCGCTATAGCCACCATCACGAAGCGTTTTTGCAGTAAGCCCACGCTGTGCCATACCGAACGCAATATTTGTACCTGCGGCATAGGCAATATCTGGCGTTGCACGTACTGCTGTTGCTGCGGCGCGTCGCACTGAACTCTCACCCGTCCGCGCAAGCTGAGCCGCCACACCTTCCGCCAGCGCACCACCAGCACGTAACCCGAGGCTCATAGGGATCAGTGTTCCGGCACCAGCAGTAATGCCCTGCACTAATCCCGCTTCCTGCGCCGTCCTGAAATCAACACCCTGTGCTGTCAGCCGTTCAAACTCAGAAAAACCCTGTAGCGAAGTTACCGCCGCTGCACCTCCGACAGGACCACCGAGCGTTGTACCGACAACAGCCTGCCCGCCCATATCGAACAACCCATAAAGAACCTGCCCGGCGGTTCCGGTTGTCGCGGCATCAGGCGTCAGCTGCTTAACCTGCTGCTCTGCTAGTTTTCTCTGCTCGGCAATGTATGAAACTGAAGTGTCATTGAGCGAGGTGTTTTCGTTAACAAACTGAGCAATCGGGGATACGATTTTATCCATCCCTGCCCAGAGCAACTGATCTGGCTTTGCCACCAGCCCGGAGTACAAACCAGACAATGCCGCTCCTACAGCATTGTCGAAAAAACCAACATCGCTGTTAAAACCAGCTGGATTTGATGCTGCTTCGTCAAGCTGCTGATTCTGGTTTACTGGATTAAGGCCAAAGTAACTCATTGCGGAATATCTCCGGAGAATCTCTGACGCTTCTGTGTCAGATCAAGAACAACGGGAGAACCATCATCTTTTAGCAGATAACCAGTACCAAGTTTCACCAGGTACTGACTATCGCCGTAACTTTGCAAACCATACTGACCAGGCGGTGTTTTTATCCCTGTGCCAACAACTTGTTCATTCCAAGCCTGATTAACCTGCTTATCGAATTGCTCTGCAGACATTCCCCACGGCAAAAGAACATTCCCCATTCCGTTATAGTCATGCACGCCACCTGTAGCTACGTTAACAGCCTGTTTCCAGATATCATTGTCAATTTCGCCTGATACCACGCCTTTTTTCGCCATCACACCAGCGTAATAGTCCTTTGCGATCTCGTATGCCATTGATGCCCCCTGAGCATCACCAGCAAATGCATCCTTCACCATGTCAGAAAACTCAAGGCGAAGATCAGCATCTTTAGGCATCGGAATACCTTTCGCGTCATCAGTACCTTTACGAGCCGCCGCGCCAGCAAGAATTGTCTGCGCAGCGGTTTCAGGAGACACGGAAACATCCGGATTAAACCAGTTTTTTTCTGCCAAAATACCACCTGGCTTATCCATCAGTATCCCGGCAACGGCAGCAGATGGAGCGTTGGCACTGATCTGCTGTAGTGCTGACATATACACCTGCCCACCACCAGTGCTCTGCCTGATGGTATCGAGATATGCTGCCTGTTGGGAAACGGGCGCATCACGAAAGAAAACACCGATCTGATTGGCCTCGTCTTTGGAAAAGAACGTCAGTGGAGTGCCATATGACTTAGCAAGGTCACTGACCTGAGCAGCACGCAAGGCAACGCTCTGTCCAAAGTTATCCTTATTGCTCATGTCGATAGGCTTTGCCTGTCCGGCGGCAAGAGAGAACTGTACAGGATCAGCCTGTCGCTGCTTTATCACCTGACTTGCAGCCGACACAACGTTGTCATAAAGAGCGGCTCGTGCCGCATAACCCTCCCCTGTCTCACCAGTATCCGGGCGTAATTGCTCAACATATGCTGTAATGCTGCTTGTCGGCATGTTGCGGAAAGAGCCTATATACTGTCCGGCGATTTGCGTATTTCTGAACTCGGTATATCGCAGGTTTCCTTCTCTGACTCCATAAGCTGCAATAAAATCAGCCTCACCAGGTGGGTTAGGAAATTCAACGCCACGCATATACGCAGCTGTCGCATCGCGAACCTGGCTGTCAATCATCGTTTTATATTCAGCCTGCTGCTGCCGACGCAGTTGATCCGCCTGTCGCATAAAACTTGCCTGCGCCTCAGAAGATGCCGCATCGAATGCTGCATTACCGGTATAGCGTTTGGTGTTGGTTGGAATTGTTGATAAACCAAGTGCTGCACTGACACCAGCAGTTAACTGCTGATCACTGTATGGCTGGCTACCGTTCTCATGATGGATAATGGCTGCACAAAGCGCCTTCAGGGTATCAGGATTAGATGCATCGAGAGGCTCATCAGCAGAAACGCCAAGTTGTTCGCACACTGCTTTGATATACGACATAGTGTCATTTTTATCAGTAGGCGGTGCCCAGCGATTAATTATCTCGCTGACGGTATCGATACCCTGCCGCTGATACGACATCAGGTTACGCCCTAATGCACGAATCCCGTGCTCAGGTGTTTCGAATTTAGCAAATCGACCATCATCACCGGTCTGGCCTACCCACGGATTAGTTTTGCTGTATTCGAGATTTCCTGGGTTATTGTTGCGTATGCCACGGGCACGCTCGGAAGAGTCACTATCTGCTACAGCACGGCGAGCTCCAGCAGCAATATCACTTAACTCGCCATTACTTTGGATGAATGCGGTCGCATTGTTTGCCGACCACTGGGACAATGCGGCATCAGCAACCTTCTCTTTAAACTCGATTTTCTTGGCCTGTATTTGCTCGTCGCTCCAGCCATGCGCAATGCCATAATCCTCAATTTGCTGGAAAGTTTGCTTATTAGCCAATACGTATGCGGCGTTGTCGCCATACAATGCTGCGGCATTTTTACCATTGTTCAGCAGCGTCGCCTGAAACTGGCCTTCTTCGTAGGCATTTATTTGCCCTATCTCGTGCCGCCCGGCCTGCATAGTGAACTGAATACGCTGCTGCTGCGCCTGCTGCATGAAAGCATTACGAGCCTGTTCATCCGGCAGCGACATAGCCAGTTGTTCGACCTGAGCATCAAACTGCTGCGTATACTCATGGCCTTTTCCAATAGCATTTTTCCCTTTCAGGTTAAGCAATCCTGTTTCAGGATTATTCAGCAGATCGCTGCTTATCTGACTGAGGTTAAGAGATGCCTCCTGAGCCAGAGCGATATTGGCACGCTGTTTTGCCTGCCCCAAAACATCAATTGCCTCTGTCCCTGCCCGAACAAAAGCATCACCAATACCTTGCTGAGAAAACGTCTGCAAGCCTGCTGACTGAACTCCACGACTCTCAACCTGACGTCCGGATACTGTTGGTACGACTGGCATTATAATCCTCCGGGTAATCTGGTTCCTGCTGCTGCCACGATTGGCGCAGGAGTGCTTTGAGTAAACGGACTCCACGTCCCACCAAACATCTGGTACGCACCGTATGCCTTCAGAGGCGCAGTGAGCAATGTTGTTGCTGCTCCCACATTCCCCTGTTTACGGGCTGAACTGGCTTCTGCTTTATAGTTGGCAGCCTGAACCTGATAACCGTAAGCCTCGCGTTGCGCGTTATTCACCGTCGTCAGCGAATCAAGAGCGCCAAACTGAGCAGTGTCACCAAATATATCCAGCGCATTACCGGTAGATAAATCAGCGCCGGTAGCCCCCATTGTCGCCGCCTGTGTACCAAGCCGCTGTCGAGTCTCTCTGCGCCGTTGCTCAGCTTCAGCGTTACCCCTGTTTATTGCATCATTTGCCTGAGCTGTGGCTATATCTGCGTTCGCTTCTGCAGCCGTCGAGGCATACTTTCCCTGTTGGTACTGGGTGTATGCCTGAATGCCACTCATGGCGAGCATTGCGCCACCAGCAATAACCGGATCGCACATTATTTTCTCTCCATGTGAAATCTGTGGAAATTAAGACCAAGTGCACCATAAGGCGCGGCTTCTTCAAGCCTGAATCCAAGCCAGTGCAGCCATGCTTTGGCAACATGGTTTCGCTCATCGACATAGTTTTCCAGGCGCGGATAAACTGCCAGCATCTGCTGCAATACAGGGCGGCAGTGGCGCAGAAATGTCTTCTGATATTTTTCAATACGGCTGGTCCCGACCAGCCAGGGCGTACCATTGCCACCGATCATTGACGCCGGAGATACGCCAAACATGGTTGCCAGTTCTCCGTTCGCGAACCCTGACCAGGCCATAGTCGCAGTGCGCAGACCAACACGCAGCGCATCTTCGGTAGTCATCAGCGATACCGCATACAGTTCGTCAATATCAGCCTGACGAACATCCGGCAAAATCATCTGAAGATGCTCTTCGGTAGCGGGAATAATTTGAACGTCGATCATCAGAATCCCCCAACAGTAAGGCGAGGAATAACGGCAAGAACAGACAGCGGCAACGGGTCAAGCTGACGGATTTTTACACGTCCGTTTTTGCCCCAGTTACTGTCAAGTTTCACTTCTACTTTTCCGGTAGCATCATCAACAGGATCATCGTAGAACTCGAATTCACGCTGTGGATATTCGTACCATTTACCGCCGGGCGTAGTCGCCCAGATGCCGCGACTGGCATTCACAACCAGAGTAACGGACGGGTTCACCTGTTTTTTGTCCAGCAGCGTTTCCTGTCCGTTAATGTTGATATCCAGTGTTTCGAATTCAGCAGTTATTGGCAGGCCGATGTGCACTACAGCCCCCGGAGATTCCAGCGTGACGGCACCTCCGGAAACCACTTTCTGTGGTTCCACGTTCGCATCAGAGAGAATGTTTACGGTCTGGCCTTCAAGATGAGACAGGCCTCCAAATGTCCGGCGCGCCATCTGCCAGTTCGTGGTGGCCACATTCCTGAGGGATGGCGGGACGTTCCTGTTGGCACGAACCACTACAGCGGTATTGCTGGTTACAGAAATAATGTCGCAACGTAATTCTTTTGACACTTCATCGCCAGTATCAGGAACAGTTCCGGTATAAGGGAACTGTAGTTGCGCGCCGACATCACTACTGGTGAAGTACGCACCACCAGAAACACTGATTGTATATTCCGCACGGTAATCCCATTCACCAGAACCACCAGTGATGGTCATCGTTCTGTCAGACGTATTTCTTCCATCATAGCTAAGGCCAGAATCAACAAAGAAAGCATCTTCATCGCTGGTAAATAAACGGCTGGACAGTCTCTCGATGTATCTCACTGTTTTCCCGTTAACGGTTCGGTTAACGACGAAATACACCGCATCTTCATTGCCTTCGCTGATACTGCATGTGCTTTCATATTTTCCGGTACTGGATTGTGGTGCCCATGCAAAAACCTGCTGATCACGCAAATAGGTCATCACCAGTAATTTACCGTCATCACGAATGCAGAAGGCGCTGGAGTAAGGGACAATCGAGAAGCACCAGTCAACAATGCTGTGCTTCTGAAAAAGATGATTGGCAAGGATGGTCAGGTCGTTCCCCTGATAGCCGTCAACATCGAATGAGTAGGCCAGATCACGGACAACACTGCCTTTCTCCTGGACGAACAGAGCAATATTCGCCACGGCAATTGGTGGGACATTGCTCGAGCCATTTGATCCCTGAGAGCTGAATGCAAATGATGATGGGGTAAGCACTTTGTTCTGGTCGCCAGTGATGACGTACTCACCTCCGGAAGTCAGCGCCACCAGCGAACCAACATCAATCAGGTGACGGATCTCATTAACCTGACGCCCGGCATAGGTGTAGATAATTCTGTCGTCATCCTGCGTAGGATTGCTTTTGCCAAAATCCTTATAATCCCCGGTACGGCTGGCCCAGATAGTCTGAGGGAACGCAGTCGATGCGGCGAAGTAAAGGCGTTGTTGATAATAAACAACAGTGCCAGGATAACCGTTAATACTGTTCCAGGCATATTTAGCCCATTTATAGCTGGCATTATCCTCGCCAACTACCTGCGAAGGGATATAGGAAATCACCTCGGCAGTTGCAGTAGTTCCATTTGCAGCAGAGATACGGGCAATGCCAAAACCACTGTGCAGATACTCCCACTCAATGCCGGTATCATCATCACCGGATCCGCCCCAGCCATCCCATGATGTGCCTTCTGTATGCGAAGGGCGCAAAGTGCCTGTTTTGCCTGCTGTAACGGCGCGATAGTAGTTACTGTCTGCACGGCGAATATCGCCAATCGACGTACTCTTACTGGTTTCCCATACCGGCACAGAATCCACTGCAGGCTGTTCCAGATAGAACAATTTGCCTACCTGCTCCGCGCCAAAAATTGAGGCGCTTGCCGTTAACGTAATTGTCCCGGTGCTGGCGCTGGCATAAACCGTCACTGACTCGTCAATATTGATATCTTCAAATGGCCCGTTCTTCGTTACCACATCAACCAGTTGCCAGTTGTCATGCGCATAGCGGCGCAACTCTTTCGGCGGGTATGCCGGGTGAACCAGCGTAAGCACGTCTGCGCTTTGCGTGAATTTAATTCGGAACAGATCGGCTTCAGTATATGGCGTGGCAATTTCATAAATAACATTGCTGCTGTTCAGCACCAACGCACCATCTTTGATAACGCGCATGTACTGGTGTCCGAACTCCAGAGCGTAGGTCTGAACCGTCGAGAACTGGAACGGGATCAGGCGGCATTTCCGATTTGGGTATTTGGCGGCACCGACAAAACGCGTACCAGGTCGATTCTCAACGCCGCCATACTGCCGCACGATAAAGTTATCGCACTTGCGCAATGCCACCTGGTACTTCGCCATGTCGATACGACCGTACAACGACGGTCCAATCTCACCACCGGCAAAGCTGGGCTGGATCCAACTGATAGCCATCAGGACAACCTCGCAATGGTAAACTCGTCAACCGGTGGCTGTGGTTCCTGTGATTCATTCTGGCTATGCGAGCCAGCACTAAGAATCACGCGATTGTACATATTGAGGGCAAACGTACCGAGGTCTGCATTCCCAGTCAGCGCCATGTTAATAGCTGCCGCAAGACGCCAGGCCAACGCCTCCATAAAAATGGCATCAAACATGTTCACATCTGAAACGCGAGAGACATACTTGAGCCATGCCTGCGGCTGGTCTGTGTAGATCAACTTTCCTGTTCCGTTGGTGTCTGCACCAACTTCGTACTGAACGCGCATTGCTGCTGTTGGATTGCGTACACCAGGAAGCATAATTTCAGTAATGCGCAGACAATCGGACGGGTACTGGTACGCATATTCCCAGTCAGGCGGTGGATTGCTCGTATCTGCAAGCGCCACGCGTTTGGTAGCAAAGTTCCAGTCAAAATCAGAAAGCACAGCATCACGGCAGGCCTCAAAGTGCAGCGAACATTCCCCCGCTTCCTTGCTGGCTTCCGTCAGGCTGTTAATGCTGCGGCTGTTGCCAATATTGGACAGCGCACGATTGCAGATCTCTACTACAGAGGCCATTACTCACCCCCATTGCCGTACAGAGTTTCAGCCGCTGATTTTTCTACATCACCGGAAACAGGAGCGATTGCCATATCAGTGATCTGCAGATCGGCGCTGCGATTAACGCCATCGTCAGTTTCTCTGGCAGACAGGCCTCGAATAACAGCCTTTGCAGTTATCATCACTTCTGTTCCGACGCCCTGAGGTTGCGCCTTCAGCTTATTCAATGTGTCGTTATTCAGCGTGATGCACAGCCCCCATGGGTATTCATCGCGAGTTCTGGTTTCTCCGCTCTCATCCTGGTAGCTGTCAGTGCCGGTTTTGAGGTTTACGAGTTCCATATACACTCCTGCAATAAAGGGGCCGAAGCCCCTTGTCTGATTCGCGAGGCTTACACGCCCAGTTCTTTACGCTTATCTGCGATCTTCTCGCGGAGCGTTTCAGCTTTGGCGTTATGGTGTGGCTTCTCGTTAAAGAGCAATTCGTACTCTTCACGGAGCTTATCCAGTTCACCATCATCTGACACATCGTTGATGATTTTGGTGCTGGTTGCTGCCATTGACACCTTTCCTGCAACTTTTGCTTTTGCCTGTCTGGCTGCATCGTTAACAGGTTCCAGTGCGCTACCAGGCTCACCTTCGTATTCGATTTCTGCCCCCTCCGGCCACAGAGTGTTATGGATATGAGAGAGGCGCAGAACGCGGTATCTTGGTTTCTCACCTGACATCGATATCACCTTAACCAGTTACTTTTGAGCGGATCGGATACGGCGTATTGGCATCAACATCAAGACTGATACCAGCAGTGAATTCGCCAGCCGTTAGTGGGCCAGTTGCGACGGAGTAGTTAACACGCAGATATCGCTGAACACCGGCAGGCACCTTTGCAGAAACAACTCGTTTACCTGCTGTCAGGGCGGTCTTTGCCAGTGCGCCACTATCATAAATAGTGGTCCATGAGCTGTTATCCTCACTCGTCTGCAACTGGATGTTTACAGTTGCATCACCGCTTGCCGCGGCGGCTGTGTTAACCAGCGCCCAAAACTCAAGCGGGTAACCCACGCCGATATCACGACGTTTTCCGTCAATTGGACCGAGATCGATTACGTCAGTAGAAGCCGCGGTATTCGTAACCGCCTGAGCTTCGGAGAACATCAACAGTTTGTCGGTGATCATCTTCTTTCTCCATTAGTGGGTCTGTTACGACCCACAGGTTAATAACAGGCGTTACACCACACGGGCTTCTGTTTCCAGAAGCGCATCAGTCTCACGGATTGGTACACCACGGAATGAAGTCCACCACTCGCCTTCTGTCTCTTTTACGCTGATCGCCAGAGATGTTTTCTCCAGAGATTGCAGATCAAGAGCCTGGCCTACAGTGCGGTTCATGTAGAACACCGGGCGGCCCATGCCACGGTTTGGAATGCGATGCAGTGCTTTAACCATCAACTTCGCAATATTTGCTGCAGAGGAAGGTTCTGAAAGATTGCTGACATCGATGTTTGCAATGCGAACAACATAACGCCAGTCACGCAGAGCAAGCCCGTTGTCCCATTTGTAATGGGTACGGTAGCCTTCGTACTTGCCGCCATTCGCATCTTCCAGTGTCACCTGGCCTTTATCTTCCATCTGGATGCCAGCCTTCTGCCCTTTCGGGAAGATGCCATGCACGGTGTTTTCGCCCCACACCACTAACCAGATTGAGGTGTTATCTGTACCCGTGCCACCAGCATCAATGATGTTCTGAGCATTACCCGCAGACAGGCTGGAATAGCGGGAGGACAGTCCCATAAACTGCTGAGGGTTAACGCTGGAATCACCATAAAACAGCGTCTGCGCCATCTGCTGATTCATCGCTTCAATAAATGCGCGGTCTTCAGACAGGCGGAATTCGGCGGTATTGCCGTTCAGATCAGCCAGTGACTTATCGACTTCAGCATAGGTTTCCAGCATGCCAACGGAATCGGTTACCTGCACTGTGGTTGATTTGCTTGGCTGTACGCCATAGTTCAGCAAACGCCAGGTAGCTGAAGGTAAACCAGAACGAATGGTGGTTCGGTGTCCGGTAGGAAGGTTCCCTTCGACAAAAGGCATATCCTGAAGGATCGGGTTAGTTTGACCGAGAAGCTCGATAATCTTATCGACTTTCCCGTTTGGATCGACGCGCTTACCCCAGTCAGCCAGCGTTAGCGCAGTTAAGCCTTTAACAGCCATTGTCATTTCCTCTCTTATTTGCCATAGAGCACTTCGGCCGCACTACGCTGGCCTTCATTACCACCGGTGACCATGCCATCTTCAGACATCGCCTTTCCGATTTTCACGAACGTCTTGACCAGATCAGGGTGATTACCCAGCCCGGTGGTGTTCAGATATTCTTTGAGTTCAGGTGTCCCGAACTGGTCAAGCGCACGCTGTGCGGCGCTAAGGTTAGAAATCAACTTGTCGCCACCGATTTCTTTGTCAGCTTTTACATCCGCAGCCCACTGCTCGGTTGTTTTCTGCCAGGCTTCTGCCTGGCGCTGCTGAACACCTGCCAGAATCTTCGGATAAGCATCAACCAGCTTTTGCGCTTGCTCGTTGGTCAGGTTAAGTTCTCGCGCCACCGGCTCGAATTCCTTCAACGCTTCTGTATCCAGCTCTACGCCTTCGGCAGCCTGAAACTCGTACTTCTCCGGCGCACCCTCCGGTTTATCGTCGTCATTTTTTTCACCCTGCTTATCGCTTTCAGGCTTTTTGTCATCAGCAGGTTTATCGCCATCAGCAACAGGTTGTGGCTTATCACCTTCCTGTTGTGATGGATCACCAACTGGAGCAGGGTTATCACCTGCAGGCGCTGACGGTTCTGACGCAGCCGGAGCTACTCCACCATCGACTGGTTGCTCATTGCAAAGACGGCGATACAGCAAACGCTCAAATAAACTCATGATCACTCCTGTTCACTGGCCTCTTTGGCCATCTTCAAATACTGTTCAGGGCAATGCGCCATAACGCGCTGAAACAGTTCCAGCGCCAGATTGCGTTGCCCCTCATTAAATGCCATTGCCATAGCGTCCATCGGCGAGATAGCGGAAAACACACGGCCTTTCTCCAGTACCGACCAGACAACCCGACGCCCCTGTTCACAGCTCATGACAAAGCGAATGTCATCAATTTCACGCTGTGCCATGTCACGTTGCTTACGGGCGTTTTCTTCTTTCAGTTGATCGTCTTCGTAATCTGTCATTGTGATTGCCCACCCTGACCACTAACTGCATTCGCCATAGCTGACAAAACACTCGGATCCGAAGTTTTAGCTTCGCTTAGCGTCTTGGCCCCCTGTGCCGCCGCCATCCCCATCGCCATCATTTGTTGCTGCTGTTGCTGCTGTGCCCGTTGCTGGCGAGCCTGCTCAACCTGTTCCTGCGGAACAATGACGGTTGGAGACACTCCGGACATATCAGCGAATGCATCGATCGCCTGATCAACGTTGAGTTTGTCGAGAGCTTCTGGTTTCGCTTGCGCAAGTTGACCAATGAAGTTAACCGTGGACGCCAGACTGGACAGGCCGATAGACTTCTGCGCCTGAGCCATGACGGAAATGTATTCGACCTTCAGGGGCATGCCTTCCATCGCGTCAGGCGGTGGCGGCAGCATGTTTTTACGCACCATCATCGAGAAAGCGCGATCAATGAGAGGATTAAGACATTCGTCGTTCAGACGCTCCAGAACCGGCCCCAACATCAGAAGTTTTTCTTCTTTCATTTCGATCACCGCTTCAACAGGCATCGAGCGGGTATTGATGTTCTGCAACATCATGAACAGATCGACAAAGTAGGCGCTGTTAATGATTTGGCGAGTGTCCTGAATGTCTGCCACCAGATCTGCTGTACTGGGGTTAACCAGATAAGCAGGCCTGAAACCATCCTGACCAGTAATCTGATCGATATACGTGATGTCGCCAGGAAGAAGGGAGGCGCGCTGATTCTTGAGGGAAGTCGGAGCAACCATCGGCGGATTGGTGGCTTTATCAATCAACTGCGACTTGCGCTTCTGGAGAAGCTGCAATGCCTTAACAGGTCCAAGCGCCAGCATACCCGGGCATGATGATCCATAAACATCTTCGCCGTTAACTTCCCAGCGCGGAGCCATAATTGGAAACTCATCGAATCCGGACTCACGCAACAACTTGTCGTTATCGCCACCAACCTCGTAATAAACCGATTTGAATGGCTTGTTCTTGCTATCCAGCTTCGATGTATCGCGGTCAATGTTCGGGTAAACCGAATGCATCACTTCGATCCACTTCTCGTAGGTGCCGCTTTCCCACATGCTTTTTACGGATTCGCTGACGTTATTTAGCCCGAACTCCTGAACAAGCTGACGAACAGTCATAGAGAACTTGCGAAAACAGGTGTCAACACTGCCACGAGGTGAGTTAGCCAGGTAGTAACTGCCTATCGGGAATGGCATTGTGCGAATGATGTCCTCATCATCCTCCAGTACCGCCATTGCACCGGTGCTGTATGTGCCGAGGCTTCCGTATAACTGCGGCAGCGACTGATAGAGATTCGACTTATTGAACATATCGTTCATGCGGTTCTGCACCGCCTCAAGCCACAACTTAACAGGGCCATAATCCATCATTTCAGGATCTGGCGTAGCCAGGCGAAACCACGGACGCGCGGGGCTTGTGATGCCTGACATCATGCCGCTGGCGAGAGTGCGCGCCGCCATAGTCCCGGTCGAATCAATAATGCGTGTATTGCGTCGATCGTTACGGTTGACCTCAGAAGTCAGAAAGCGGGAACCACGCGGGTTGATGTAATCACTCAACTCGCGCCAGTGCGGCTCGAACGACTGACGCTCGCTTTCAAGTTGTGCGAACTGTTTGTTCAATCGCTCTTTAGTTGTTTCCGCCATTTCAATGACTCCGGTTACTGACCAAGCAGCGTTTTACCGCTGGTATTAGCAGTTGATGTGTCGCCCTGAGAACCGGTAAGCAGCGTAGAACTACGACCAGCAGCAGCGCGACGGCGACGTGTTTCTTCGTCGCGGGCATCAACAACGGCGGCATCCTGCTCCTGTGGTGCTGCCTGAACTTCTGGTGTTGCAGGCACTGATGGTGAGCTACCCATGCACATATCAATGACTCCGTACGCAATTAAATTATTACCAATTTAACCATATATGATTTATTTATCGTAGGTAGTTGACATTTAACGCACAAATTATTACCTTTAAGGTAAGCAAAGGGTTCATTCCGGTTATTAACCTGACTGGCTTGTCGTTAAATTGAACAGGTGGAGTGAGCTTTTATTTTGAGCAGTACGGCGTATGGCACATGCGCCGATAGCGGTATGGATACGTTTAAGGGGCACCCTCCCTTGCTCGGGCAAACGAACCAGGTAGCCGGAATGTGCAAGTCGAGCGGTTTTATTCCGCGCACGGGGATTCACCATCCCGGCGATTCGGTGTGACGCCTCGGAAGAGACGAGGGTACAACGATGAGAGCATTTATGGAGCTGCGACAAAGTGTGGCGCACTTAACAGGCTAAGTGCTCTCAGCGTTGTGGCATTAGCTCAGTTGGACAGAGCAACCGCCTTCTAAGCGGTTGGTCGCAGGTTCGAATCCTGCATGCCACGCCAGAATCACGCCTAAGGACCGTGATGCCAGAAGTTCCAGGGGCTTGGCGGTGATGGTTTCCCTTGAAGGACTATCACCGCCCTTTTTACAGCAGGACGCCATTGCGATGACTTCATGCTGTAAACCAGTACAGCCACGGAAGGCATAACTCATTGCTTCCAGTTTGCCCGGTTCGCCGGGCATTTTTTTAAGGTGAGATTATGAACGACCAGCAAATCGAAAAAGAAATCATTGAGAAAGGCAAAACGGCACCGCGAATCACCCCGCAGCACATCGAAGACGTGATTATTAGTGAGCACTATTTCACGGCTGCAGAAGGGGTTCATGGCGCTAATGAGCTTTTAAAACCGCATGAAAGCCCAATTGACTATTACCAGGAAGCGCACCCTGCTGAGTCACTTCTGACCTTCTGCGTTCTGGTGCTGCGCAACGGATTTACTGTAACCGGAGAAAGCGCCTGTGCAAGCCATGAAAACTTTGATGCAGAAATTGGTCGGAAGATTGCCCGGCAGAATGCTGTAAACAAAATCTGGATGCTCGAAGGTTACTTGCTGAAGCAGAAGCTAAGCGAGCAATAACACCGTGACATGTCACAAACAGCCGGCCGATGAGCTGGCTTTGTTTTATCCTCATCAGAGGATATCAACGACATTATCCCCTCATAGGGATACGTTTTTCATAATGACCGAAGATTACCTTAAAGGTAGAATCAGAAAAAAACCTAAAAGGGCCTGGACATGCTTGAATCACTTAAAGAATACCTATCTTCAACCGTTAATACCGCTGCGCAAAGGGTCAGAAATCCAGTGTTTGGAGCGTTCGCACTGTCATGGTGCGCCTTTAACTGGAAGTCGATTTTATACTTACTCCTCAGCGACTCCAGCATCATCGACAAGATCACCTACATTTCCAGCAATAGCAGTTGGAAAACGGTATTAGCATTCCCATGTGTTTCAGCAATAATCCTGTGCGGCGGCATGCCCTGGATCAACAACGTGATTTCAAAGTGGCAAGCCAAACCTCTTGATAATTACGATTCGATAGAGAACCACCGGAAGGCCAAGCGCATTCATCGCGCCACACGCCTGCAGCGCCTGAAGGCAAAGCACGATGTGACATACGACAAAGTTAAGACTGGCGCCGAAAAGGACATACAGGCTATGAAGGAAAGAATTACGGAGTCACAGGCCAGGATGGGTGAGCTAACGTCGGAAAGAGATAGGCTCTCCGATAAGGTTTTGGAATTGAATAAGAAGCTGGAAAACATGCAATCAGTGGCTGCAGCGTTAAAGATTGAGGCAGAAAAGTCCGCCAGAATGCTTGAAGATAGGGAGGCCAAAATAAATAATCTCATACAAGAATTAAAGGAAAAAGAAAAGGAAAGTATCGTATTGCATATGGGCCATGAACCCTTGCGAAAAACATATACATCACAGGCTGAGAGAATGATTGCTGAAGCCGTGAAAAATAAGCAATAAATCACGCAAACGGGTCGTAATCTGTGATGGCCTTGCCTTGCTGGTTCTGCTGACCGGGAATTCGCAGGCGCTTCGACACAGGGAAAGCAAACGTCAGCAATAGCGCATCGCCTTTCCCCGGCGAACGCCCAAGTCGTTCTTTGATATCTTCCTTCGGTTCGATAACGATTTTACCGTCCACGCGAACTTTGTACTCTGCCGTCGACAGGTCGTCCGCTGTTTCCTGGTCATCCAGCATACCGCCCAGCCTCAGCCATGTCTTACATGAGTTGAACATCTCCCCACGCTTGTTGAGCATCTGCGGGTCAGTAGACGCGCCACCGAACGGAACAAGTTGCCATGTCCTGCCCCAGCCGTCACCGATGGACTTCAGCCCGGTGCCGTAACCGAAGTCGATGAACACCGCGTCAGCCTGGTACTGGTCTTCAAAGTCGGCGATTCGCTTAGCCATAATCAAATCGTCGGTGGTCTTGTTGCCGGTCCAGAGCACTTTGCTGTGCAGCCCCTGCCGCAGGTATATCACCGCGTCATCAACTCCGGAATACGCCGGGTCGACGCCGATAATCACAGGAGCGTGAGCAACCTGCCCGGCGGTAACCACCCGCTTCATGGCCTCGTCTGTAAGGCCTGTTGGGATAAACTGGAGTTCTGACGCGTCAGGGAAGATCCCCCGCACGCGGACCTTCACGAAGTCGCTGTCTTCCCCGTAGTCATCAACCCATTTCTGCAACTGCTGTTTGTTAGTGCCTTCCACCGTCCGGCTGTCAATCTGCGCAGTTTTCCAGCGGTGTTTATATTTGCGGAAACATTCGCGGAAACGCCCGGTATTACGCGTCGGGTTCCCGAACGCCACCCAGATGATTTCGGTGTCTTCGTCCGTAAGCGCACCCTCAGCAACTTCCCACACCAGATCCGCAATGTTCGACGCTTCATCGAATACCACGATGATGCGTTTGCGCTCGTTGTGTAGTCCGGCGAATGCCTCAGTGTTGTGCTCAGACCAGGGTATTGCGTCAGCCCGCCACCGCTTGTCGTGCCCAGGATCATTGCTGTACATCGCGGTAGCGGTACAGGTAAACCAGTCTTTCGTGATGGCAAGGTTCGACCACTTGATAATTTCCGGCCAGGTCTTCGTTCGTAGCTGGTTGTCGGTGTTGGCGGTCACCACGACCTTACAATCCTCGCAAGTGGACATGCCCCAGTTGATCAGCATTGAGATGAATGCGGATTTACCAATACCGTGACCAGAAGCGCGTGCCAGCATAAGCGGCTGATAGCGCGTCTCTGGATTCTGCAGGTGATCACGTATCTCTCGGAACGCATCGGCCTGCCACTGACGTGGACCGGTGGCATGTGCCAGTTCAGTACCCTCTTCCCCCCACGGGAACGCATAGAGGGCATAGCCAAGCGGATCGTGAGTGAACCCTGCAATATCCTCGATCAACTGCTCTTCAGGAGATAACGCTGTATCTGTCACTGATTACCATCCTGACGTTCTTTGAGTCGCTTCCTGGCTGCTGCTATGCGATCAGCAATTGTCACATTCACATTAACATCCAGGCGTTCTTTGAATGCGTTGACGTCGACGTGCTTACCAATCAGTTCTAGGTTCTTCACCTTGTCAGGCCATTTAATTTTTTTGAGGATTGTCTCTATCGAGTCCTCGTTCATGTTCATGATGGTCGATGACAGATCAAAGCCGCTAAGCGTAGTGCGCCATATTTTCGGCCACTCGCGGATTGGCTTAAGACTCCCATCGTCGTTGAGGATATCAATCACGTCCATCTGGTCGATCTCCACCAGGCGCATGAGAACGTAATCAGCACTGACGCGCATTCGTTTGTTGCGCTCCTCCATCAACTCGGCAATCCGTTTTTTAATGCGTTCATCACGCATCATGACACTGGCTTTAACTGCCGCTGTATTTGGGGAGAATCCTGCGTTAATCGCTGCCTGAGTCTGGTTTTCAGGCGTTTTGATGTATGACTGGCAATAAGCCTCCTGCATTGCTGTTAGTGGCTTAAATTGCGTTGATTTGCGTTTATAGGTTTTAGGTTCAGCAGACATCATAACCACCGTGGTAATAGTTACCGTTGTGGTAATAGTACCATGCAAAATAAAGCCGCCATAGTTGGCGGCAGTATTCAAAACCCATCAAATTCATCATGCATAATCTAATCGTGACATGTCACACTATTAATTTCGTTTCATGCCAGCCTTTAGTCACCCAGCATTGCAAGTCACCATTACACGGACATGAATTAACTGGAACTCTCTCGCCGCACTTACCGCAACATTTTCTGCTGATCGATTTTATACGCCCGCGCACGCGTGCATCATCCTGGCGGATCAGTAACGCTATATACTCACCAAATTCGTAAGGCGCACGCCCGGGGCGACGCGTGGCACAGTTACGCTCCAGCATTTCAATTTCCTGAGCATCAAGCACAATTTCCAGCTTACGCACACCAGATGCAGCTTGTCTGGCTCTCTGAGCGGCTTTGCGCTCTGCTGCTGATTTAGCCATCAATATTTACCTTTATCGCGTACACCTTTACCGGTTTATCGCCGAAGTGCGGATGTGTGATTGTCTTGATTTCATATCCGTCATACGGGACGTCTATTCTGCGGCTGGAATCGTCGCGCTTCGGATATCCCTTTGTGATAATCAGGCGGTCATACTCCCGGAACATAATTCGCTTATTCCAGTAGTCATTACACAGGCGATACTCTTCCGTTTTCTCGCCTGACTTCATCTGGTCGAAATATTCACCGTTAACTGCCAGTTGAAGGTTAGCCACGGTTAACCTCCTGCGGCGGTTCTGGTAGAGGCATCCAGTCGGTTACATTGCGGCTCTGCGTTTCGAAGAACTCCTCACCATTGCGGACAACATCAAAAAACTCACCGTCTCGATATTGTGCATAAAGAACGAATGCACCATCACATAAAATAATTACGTGCTGACCATCATCAGGCATTTGCTCACTACAGCTTATCCAACCATCCGGAGTTACCGGAGAATTGCCATTTACCAAGTCAGCTCGAACATATAGCGTGTCATCATGGTGCTGATTGTGGCTGCACCACGTTAATTCGCTTAACTCGCCATCTTCTGGCCATACTCCAGCTGTTTGCAGCCAGATATGGGCTGGCGCATCCTGGCAAGGTGTATTAACTGGAAACTTGTAAGTTTGGCTTACAGGTTGGCTACCCTGAAGCATGGCAGCGTGGCAGGCTTCATCAACCATAGCTTCTACGTTTTCGAGAAGTACGTAACTGTACTGCTGCCCACTAACCCATTCTTTTCTGCGAGGTAATGCGCGTGGGTCCGCTACAATGGTTCGCAAACGTTCCAGAACAGCAGGCACTACCGGCTCTACTGCCAACCGACTGGCATATTTGTTAATGGTAACGATAAGCTCTTGCTCAGCCTCATCCAGACAATCACCGATACCTCGCCTGTCACCGTCAAAATCATCGAAATCGGCACGAATCTTGGCAACCTTCAGGATTGCGGACAACACCTCACTAGGAATTACCGGATAGTTGGTTGACGTTTCCGCGATTTCCCGAAAATTATTGGTTGACGAATTCTTGTTTTCCCGAAAGTTTCCGGACTGAAGCATGGCGGCGCGGCAGGCGTTCCAGCCATCTGCGTAACAATCTCTGTGTGTCTTGAAATATGTCACCGCCCTTGGTACATCGTTTACGTCTATTTCATCCGGCACAACCGGCGCAGGTGAGTCAGCATAAACAGGAATAACGTCCGGTTGCTCTTTATTGCTTTCATCCGTTAAAGCCCAGAATAATTTCCCGGCCGGATGTTTGAAAATATAAGCAACTGGTTCTGCTTCCAGCGATGCCAGAGCAATTCGTGCCAGTTCTTCCGCTTCTTCTGCTGGCAGTACAACGTTGCTACCAGGTCCGTATGTTTCGCGCCACTGCTTGATTGTCAGTAGTCGCTCTTTGGTAATAGTGATCATGCCGCGTTTCCTTCTTTCTTATTAACAATTACACCGTCATATATTTCATTAAGGTGCCCTCTCAACTCCATGCGCCTTAATGCAGATAACATGTAATCGCATTCAACCTGCTTATTTCCAGTAAATGGCTTATCGTCAGGATTACCCCAACAGCAATTACCCTTGGGCCACCCATGTACCTTCCGTACTCTTCCGTTAACAACGTGAAGTAATCCCCAGCCAGGTGGTAAATCCTCAATTGAAATAATTCCCGGCTCACTAATAAAGAATCGCCAGTCGCCCATTCCAAGAGACGGATTTTTACGAAAACGCTTTTTTCTATCTGCCAACAAGTCAGCACGAGAACACTTCGCCTCTATCAGGCATGATGCTGAATTTCTGAATCCCATAGCATCTGGCTGTTCTCCGGTACTGGTTACAGCTATAAAGCGGTCATGAAAACAAACCTTGAACCCGTTGCGCTTAAGGAACTTGTACGCAATCTGACAGAGTTCGCGGTGTGTTAACGCCATATCACTCTCCTTTGATGCGAATGCCAGCGGCGCGGATTGCAGCGATGACTTCAGAAACTTTGTATGCCATTACCGTTTGGTAATCATCGTGAAAATCTGTTCGATGAAGCATGCTGCTACGTTCCGGGAGCGATATTTCCCGAGCATCCAGTTCCTTAACGCGTTCCTCCAGTTCGTAGACCCTGCATTGTTCTCTATCATCAATCAGATATAACCCAAGACATTCGCTTTCTACCCAACCGCCAAAATCATGATCGTAACGCTCACATGAAAACTCACCGTCACCGTCCTTTGTTGGAATGGTGTAACTATCTAATGGGCCACCATATGTCGGCACATTCCCCAATGTTGGATGCTCAATCCACATGAAAAATGCACGTCCGGTTATTGGGCAAATATCTGGCCGCCATTGGTTACGAACAGCCTTGGTTTCGGATAATTCTTCAGCGTGTTGTTTTACTTCCTCAAGCTCAACTCTCAGCTTCCCAACCGTAAGAGCAATATCCTCGTTCTCCTGGTCACGGCGTTTGATGTATTGCTGGTTTCTTTCCCGTTCATCCAGTAGTGCAGTGCCACCGATGGCGTGAACGCCATACGAAACGCCACAAAATTTTGATGCATAGGTTCTGTTTCTACTGCAACTGCCGCATCTCGCAGTGCCTGATAGTCAATTTCGCTCACTGGTTGTCTCCTTTGCTTGGCCTTCTAACTTCTGAGTGGTTGTATCAAACTCAAACAACTTAACCACGTCATCAAACAGGACATAATCGCCATCAGAATCTTCAGTCATGTCAGCGCCACAATCCTGACCGCACGAGTCGCAACCTCCCATATCAAGCTCGTATCGCTTCAGGTTTGCGATATTTGATAAATTCAGCGCCAGTACAGCTAGGTCATAAACCTCGTCAGCGGTATACCCTGCACCATGTCCATACATTTCAATGCGGGATATGATTTCTTCTAACCGTTGTTTTGTGATCGTCATTTTTACTCACCTTCCTGTTCTTCCAGAAAAATACGCATAGCCTCAAGCATCTCTTCGGTGTCATACGGAGACAGCTTGTCACGCAGGATGTGTTCAATGCTGTTAATGAACTTTCGGATTGCTTTGCGTTCAATTTCAGTCAGGAAAGCATCGGTGGCTGGGGTGTCTGATTGCAGAGACTTTGCGCGATAGTCATTCCACCCTCTTGCATACATGGGATTAACTCGCACTCCATCTTTTACGCAATATGCCTGACCTCCACGGTTGATAACCTTGATTTCGTCCATAGCGCCAGACTTCAGCCCCGCATTCTCCGCCGCCAGCGCTGAAAACTTCTCGTGTGCCAACTTAACAGCCGAATCAGCCTGCTTAATTGACTCAATCGCTTTCTGCTGGTCTTCGGCCAGCGCATTAGCACGCACCAGTTGCACTTCCAGTTGCGTTGCCAAATCGCTGATCAGCTTTGCCACACTACGCATATCAACGGCACCACATTCTGCTTTCAGTTCCGAAGCCATCTCATGCCCGGCGGAAACTAACCATTTGATATTACTTTCCATCTTTACCCTCGCTTATCCACATAACTTATTGATTACATTGATAACTAAAAAGATCGTCGATTCAGAACTCTTCGATGTTCCAGCCGCCACCTGCTTTCTTTGGTTTAACCGTTACCCCGATGATTCGGAACGGATACTGATCTGCGGCTACTTTGGTTTTCACCCTGGCGTCGTCGGTCCAGAATCCCCCTTTCACTTCGTGCAGTTCCATCTCTCCGGTGGCGAGCATCACAGCGAAATCGGGCGTATAGAACGTGTTGTCAGCTAACCGCAGCTTGATACCCTCGAATCGATACCAGGCGATTTCCCCTGCACGTTTACGCTGCTCAAGGTGCTGGCAATACGCAGATTCTGTTTTGTTCATCTGGCCTGTTTTGAGTCGACCAAGAGCCTGTATCTGTTTTCTCATGATTTACCTCTAAGGTAATTAAAAACCACATAAGACACGAAATCAATAGAGTTTAGAATATTTTGTTACCTCATAGGTAATTGTTGAGGCGTAAAAAAATGCGCTATCGCGCTGGTATTACTTGATAAATCCTGCCGCCTTTCCCCGCCTGTATTCCTCCATCAGCCACTGCGCCGGTGTTATTCCCCCAAGGGTGGCGGCGTTAGGCATGCACCCGAAACTTCGCCCTGGTGGATGGTAAACGTCTCTCCCTGTGTCCGGAGGTGTACTCATGGGCTCTGGCTTTGCCTGTATGCTGATCACCGGATCGGGTATCTGCTGTCCGGAAGCCACCTTTTTCGCCCAATCATCGAGCAGCCTGCGCGCGTGTTTCTCAACCTCAATCTCGCTAAGCTGGCGCTGATACATTGCACGGCGGGTATCACATACGACCCAGTACATAACCGGATGCCGCCACGGGAATCTTTCGGGACCACCAGGATATAAACTTTTTTCCTTGCTGTACCGGTGAAACTCCGCCATCACATCGTCAATGGTGACGCCAAGAACCATCTTGCTGTCTTTGCACCACTTGATGAATTGCCCTGGCGACGGCCAGAACGGAGATTCACTGGCGCGGGCGTGGCGCATACCAGCAGAAACCTGTTCACGGGTTCGGATCCCACCTTCGGCAAACGCAGCAATCCACTGCTGTTTTGCAGCGACTTCCTGCTCTGGCGTCTTCAGGTTGGTTACCACTGCCGCCGGAAACAGTTGTTTCAGCTGTTTGAAAAGGGCATCAACAAGCCTCTCTGCTGACATGTTCACCACGTTGTCATTGTTGGTGTACTGATGCTCATAACCTGACATGCGAGAAAGGGCTTCTCCGTCACGGTTTTGTATCGCGGTAAAAACGTTGTTCACAAGAAATCCTCCCATGCTTCAGGGCTGTTCCAGTGCGGAACGTTGTTATCAGGTAATGTTGATTGCTTCTGTCTGCTAATCTGCAGCCGCCTTGCCAGCTTCTGCTCCCACTGTGCCTGATGGTATGCCTTACCCTCAGCCATCCAGTAAATTCTGAACTCTGCAAGTTCCTGTGCCGTTGGCAGACTGTCCAGGTAGATCCCCTGCAATGAGCTTTTCCGAAGAAAGTCATCTGATGGCTGCCATTGTTCATGCATGACAAATTTGCCTAATTGCCCTGGCCCACCAGGAGGAACAAAGTTATTCATCACGGCGTTGTTTGCGCCGGGGTCATGAGGCACAGAATCCCCGCTTTTTGTCCTGCTCTCCCTCTCTTGGTTAAATGACTGGTTATATGACTGGTTCTGGATCCCGTTTTTGGGATCATTCAACATCCCGTTTTTGGGATCATTCAACATCCCGTTTTTGGGTATATTCCCGTTTTCGGTAACATTACCGTTTTCGGGTTCATTACCCCCTTCCCGGTTGCCTTTAATGTTCCCGTTTTTGGTTATATTAAGAGAGAAAACCCGCACTCTTTTCGTCGCTCCCTTTCTCTCTCCGGTATCTGAAATAAGCCCCATTTTCATGAGCGATATAAGCCCGGCCTGCACGGTTTTTTTGTTCAGGCAAGTGTCTTTAACGAGGCGTTCTATGCTGGGGTAGCAGAGGTTATATTCATCGGCTCTGTCAGCCATCGAGAGCAGTATGAGCTTTAATGACGAGCTACCTGGATCTGTCTCCCAGGCCCAATCTGTTGCATGTCTGCTCATGATTAATCTCCGCTATCAGCTTGAATGTTGTGGGGAGGAATTAATCATGATCTGCTTAATCTCTGCCCTGATACGACGGTTTGATTCCATGGTGCACTCAACACAGTGTCCGTTGTAAACCCAGCGTTCACTGTCATGTCCGTGCTTACATGTTTTTCCGGTGTAGTAGCGTTTAAGTCCGCGCTTTGCGGCATCAATACGTGTAATGATTTCCATGGTAAGCCCTGCTATTAGTATTGGGATTACGGTCATTTTGTGCTGACACAAAAAAAAGATCAACCAGATTTGGTTTTTTATTACCTTTGAGGTACGAATAGATATGAAAAGACCGCCGGGTGGCGGTCTACAGAGGGTTGTAGCTGGATATCATGAGTAGAAGAAGTATGCCAGTTCTGCTTTTGAGCGCAGCCATTGTCTTGTTTTACAGGCTTTAAAAAGCCCATTCATCAATACTTTACCTGGCATTTTGCGCTTACCTGTTAAGTGAGTCTGGATATAGTGACTCGTCGTTCCGGCTTCCTGTGCGAAGGCTTCACGCTCATCCGGAGTAAGTGCAAGCCAGTGCTTTTTGAAATCGAAATGTTCGTTATCGCTCATAGCTATTGCCTGATATTTATTTCAGATAATAAATATTCACCCATAAGGTAACAAAAATCAAGGATAGTTACCTATGGGGTGCATTTACCTGTTGGGTAATATTGCTTTAAATTGAATCATCTACTGATTCATATATGAGGCGATTTTCCAGAAAATGAAAAGTATCCAGGACGTCCGCAGGCAAAATCTCAACGACTTGATCGACCGTGAATTCAATGGTGTTCAGACGCGGATGGCAGAAAAACTTGGAACTCAGGCAAATCTGGTAAACCGCTGGGCTCTTGGCAAGAAGGTTATCGGCGACCAGGTTGCGCGAAAAATTGAAGCTGCCGCCAATAAACCACGTAACTGGCTTGATATCGATCGCTCGCTTTCTCAGGAAGGTTTTCAGCCTGTCGGCCCGAGCGATATAGGTCAGCTGGCGGCTCACAACCTGGAACGCTGGATGAGCGAAAGCCGCGACCTTTCAACACAGGGAAAACTTCACCGCGCATCCGGCGTCGCCCAGGTGACAATCAGCCGCCTGTTAAACAATGAAGTCAGCGTTTCCATTTCCACCCTGGAGAATGTTGCATCCGCATTCGGGCGTCACGGCTATGAATTACTGATTCACCCGCACGACCCTGCGACTATCAACTATGATCGCTCGCGCTACGCATTGTTACCTGAAACAGAGAAGGCAAAGATCGAAAGTTACATTGAATTTGTCATCAACCAGAACGAAAAAAGCAAACAATAAAATCATATTTTTCAGTAAGTAAGCCGCCTCATGGCGGCTTTTTTATTGCCTATGCGATTACCTTATGGGTAATTTTTTTAACTCATATCTATTGACATCAAACCAGATACGCATAATTATTACCTCAACGGTAACAGACCGAGGTAACAAGTTATGCAGTGGAAAATCATCAACGGTTGGTACTGCGTTACTGCATGCGGATTCATGAGCTGGAAGTTCCGCACCTTACAGGAAGGCATTAAGTGGGCTTTCGTCAGCAAAGAAGCTCGCGATGTAGCCAACGATAACGAGATATGGGAGTAGGTTAGCAAATGAGTGAATTATCAATCATCGAAATCACACCAGACATGGCACCAAGAATTTACGTTGAAAAAGGGCTGGAAAAGTTTCTCGAGCAGATCCGTGAAGGTGTTAATGAAGTGCCTGACATTAGCACAGACAAAGGCAGAAAGCGCATTGCATCTCTGGCTGCGAAGGTTTCAAGAAGTAAAACAGCGGTAGAAAAACCAGGACGTGATTATCTGAAACGCCTGAAAGAACAGCCGAAAGTAGTTGAAGCAGAGTTACGACGCTTCGTAACCGAATGCGATCGGCTTCGTGATGAAGTACGCCGCCCACTCACCGAGTGGGAAAATGCTGAGAAATTACGCACTGAAGCACTGCAACAACGCCTGACAAATTTGCGAGCACTAGCTGACGTGATCGATCTCTCCGGAAACTACTTGCCATCATCTGATATTCAGGAACGAATTCAAGAGGCTAAATCAGTAGCACTTGATGAAAGTTGGCAGGAGTACGCAGCAGAAGCTGGAGTAGCCAAGGATTCAACCATCCAGAAACTGGAAGAATCACTCGCAGTAGCTCAAAAACGCGAGCGTGAAGCCGCTGAGCTGGAGCGACTTCGCAAAGAAGCGGAGGAAAAAGCGCGCATTGAGCGAGAAGAGAATATCCGCCGGGAAGCTGCTGAACAGGCCAGGCTCGAAGCTGAACAAAAAGCGAAAGCTGAAATTGAGGCTGCGGCACGCCTGGCGGCGGAAGAAAAAGCACGTGCAGAAGTAGCAGAACGTCAGCGAATTGAAGCAGAGCAGCGTGCACGACGCGAAAAAGAAGAAGCCGTTGCCGAGGAACGCCGACGCCAAGAGGCGGCAGAAAAAGCCCGCCTTGACGAACAGAAGCGTATCGCCGACGAAGAAGCGCGCCGAGCTGCAGATAAAGAGCATCGCCGTACCGTTAACCGCAGAGTAATCGCAGATCTGATAGCCCAAGGCATTCACGAAGAATTCGCGCAGAAAGCAATGTTGGCTATCGCTGGCGGCAAAGTGCAGGACGCGTATATCAAATATTGAGGTGGGTATGAACGTTAATCAGCAGAAAAATCTTCAAAAAATCATGCTGGCATTCGACAAGGACTACCGTCTGTCAGAACAGCTATATGACCGACAAGTTGAACTGATTGAGAGTATCCGGCTTCATCAACTGGCATCAACTTTCGACGTTGTAACAGTTAAAGGCGTTCGCCAGGAAGTACTGGAGGCCGCTAAAGACAGCCCTGAGTTCGAAGAACTAATGGATGCCTACCGGCGCGAGGCAATGGCAATTATCGCCCGCTGGGATCTGGCTGATCAGCTTGATGGGCAGAGGGACGCGGCATGAAACCGGGAATTTATTTCGACATCAGCAACGAAGACTACCACGCCGGTGACGGCGTGAGTAAGTCGCAACTGGACATGGTTGCCAAGAATCCGGCGCTTCTTAAATGGGTTCAGGCAGCACCAGAAGACGAAGAGAAAAAGTCTGCACTGGATATGGGAACCGCATTGCACTGTCTGCTTCTGGAGCCTGGAGAGTTCGACAAACGCTTCATTGTTTCACAGAAATTCGATCGTCGGACGAAACAAGGTAAAGCTGACGAAGAGGAATTTCTTCGTGATGTGGCGGATATGGGGATTACGGTACTTGATGCCGAGCAGTGGCGGAAACTGGAGCTGATGCGTGATAGCGCAATGGCTCACCCGGCGGCACGCTGGATGCTGGAAGCACCTGGTTACTGCGAAGCATCAATGTACTGGAACGATGAAGAGACGGGGGAGTTGTGCCGAATTCGTCCAGACAAATGGCTGAACGAGCACAACGTGATCGTCGACGTGAAAAAGGTTGCAGATATGGACCGTTTTGCACGCCACATCGAGGAATTCCGCTACCACGTGCAGGACGCAATGTACCGCGAAGGCGCAATGAGGGTTACTGGTCAGCCGCATGGTTTTTTCTTTCTTGCCGTGAGCGAAAGCATTGATTGTGGTCGGTATCCGGTACGCGTGTTCGAGCTGGATGCGCAGGATGTCGATGCCGGGCACGCTCTGTTCCGCCGGGATCTGAATACCTATCACGAATGCCGCATCAATGATGAATGGGGCGGTGTGGAAATCATTAAACGCCCTGAGTGGGCACGCAAACAGGATATGTACATATGAGCAACGACATCGCAAACATCAACGCACCAGTAGACACAGCAATCGCTGGAACTGCTGCAACTATTTTCAGCCCAGACGGCTTGAACCAACTGATGAAATTCGCCGAGGTAATGGCGCAAAGCCGCGTAACGGTACCGGCGCACCTCGCCGGGAAACCAGCTGATTGCATGGCCGTGGCAATGCAGGCTGCGCAGTGGGGAATGAACCCGTTTGCCGTGGCTCAGAAAACCCATGTTGTGAACGGCACGCTAGGTTATGAAGCCCAATTAGTAAACGCAGTTATCTCAACGATGTCGCCAACAAAAGATCGCATCAACTACGAGTGGTTTGGGCCGTGGGAACGCGTGATCGGTAAGTTTGTTGAGAAAACATCCAAAAACGGCAATCCATATATCGCACCAGGCTGGACTCTAAAAGACGAAGAAGGCTGCGGTGTTCGCGTATGGGCAACCATGAAGGGCGAGGATCAACCTCGAGTGCTTGAGTTAATGCTGTCTCAAGCACAGGTAAGAAACTCCACACTTTGGGCCAGTGATCCGAAACAACAACTCGCATACCTTGCGACAAAACGCTGGTCTCGCCTGCACTGTCCTGACGTAATCATGGGCGTCTACACCCCAGACGAATTACAGGAAACGGCACCGCGCGTTGAGCGAGACATTACTCCGCAAACGACAACTGCTGCGGGAATGAACAGTCTGATCAACGCTAAAACAGTGAAAAAGCCTGATGAGCAAACGCGTAAAGCGGATAGCCGTGATCCAGAAGAAATGCTGATGGCCTTTACCAGCGCAGCGATGAATTACAGCACTGTCTCCGAACTGGATAAGGCTTACAAATACATTGCACAAAAACTTTCAGATGATGACGAACTGCTGGCAAAAGCCACCGACGTTTACAGCGTTCGTCGGGAAGAATTAAACGAAACATCTATGTAACCACCACCGCGGCGCCACGCGCGCCGCACTGCAACCAAGAGAGGTATTTATGAAAGGTGCATTAGGTAAGAAGGAACTCCTGGCGGTGGTGCCACTGTCATGGAGCACTATCGACCGTATGGAGCGCGCAGGTGAATTTCCTAAACGCTGGTATATCACTGACAAACGCTGCGCATGGAACCGTGACGAAGTTGAGCGTTGGCTTGATGAACGTCAGGCAGCAAGCCCGGCAGAGTTCCAGGGTAAAAAGCCTCCTGTTCAGCAACGTGTATATCGTCCTGTGAGCAACGCTGCATGAGTGCGCTGCTAAGGCACTGGAGCAAATGGTCAGGATGGTACTTATTCCTGGCCTCTGTTTCAGCATGGCTTTATCTGCTGGCATTAATTTTCAGAGAGGGTTGGATTAAGTGAGAAAGTTAAGCCGACTTGAAAAATATCACATGAACAAGGTTTCAATGCGCAGCCCTTCAAAGATTGTCGCCGTTACTCCTGCGGCGATAGAGATCGAAAAACGCGCGATTGAAAGAGAGAAAAAAGGGCAATTCCGCATTGCCGCTCACCTTTGGCTTCAGTGTATGGATGTTGCTTCTGGTGATGTTGAACGTGCAAGGATCGCGGTTCGCAGGGACCAATGTATCACAAAAGGTAACGGCCTTCGCCGTGGCGACTATAGCGGCATAGGATGTTGTGGGGTGGTTTATGACTAAGAAATACACACTAATCTATGCAGATCCACCCTGGGTATACCGGGACAAAGCCGCAGATGGTAATCGCGGTGCCAGTTTTAAATATCCGGTTATGAGTGTGATGGATATCTGCCGCCTTCCTGTGTGGGATTTGGCCGATGAAAACTGTCTGTTGGCCATGTGGTGGGTGCCAACACAACCACTCGAAGCGCTAAAAGTTGTTGAAGCCTGGGGATTCCGTCTGATGACCATGAAGGGCTTCACGTGGATAAAATGTGGTAGTCGACAACCAGATAAACTGGTTATGGGTATGGGGCACATGACTCGCGCCAATAGTGAAGATTGCCTGTTTGCGGTAAAGGGAAAGCTACCTACGCGCATTAATGCAGGGATCGTTCAGTCATTTACCGCACCGCGGCTTGAGCATTCAAGAAAACCAGATATCGTTCGTGAAAAACTTGTGCAATTGTTAGGCGATGTTTCTCGCATTGAACTGTTCGCCCGCCAGACGTCTCATGGCTTCGATGTTTGGGGTAATCAGTGCGAAGACCCGGCAGTGCAACTACACCCTGGATACGCGTTGGATATTGGCGGATTAACAAATGCATTCAGCAATGCTCCGGTGTCACCAATAGACAACCAGGGGCGGGAGCGTGCAGCATGAACCTATATCAACGCATCAATGGCGCTGACTGGTGCAATATCTTCGTCGTCGGCGATCTGCATGGGTGCTACACGCTGCTGATGAACGAACTCGACAAAGTTTCATTCGACCCGGCGCGCGATTTACTTATTTCCGTTGGTGACCTTGTTGACCGCGGCGCTGAAAACGTCGAATGCCTGGATTTGATTACTATGCCGTGGTTCCGAGCTGTTCGTGGCAACCATGAGCAGATGATGCTGGATGCACTGGTCAACGGCGGAAGTTTCGGACATTGGATGTCAAACGGCGGTGGATGGTGGCACCAACTTGATTCTGAGCAGGATGTGCAACTCAAATACCTTCTGCCAAAGATTACCAACCTCCCGATGATTATCGAACTGGTTACCGGCAATAAGAAGGTCGTCATCTGTCACGCAGACTACCCGCACAACGAATACGCATTCGATAAGCAAGTACCAGAAGAAATGGTGATATGGAATCGTGAGCGGGTTAGCGACGCGCAGGACGGTATTGTCTCGGAGATAACCGGTGCCGATTTGTTCATCTTCGGTCATACGCCAGCACATCACCCACTGGTGTATGCAAACCAGATGTACATCGACACCGGCGCAGTGTTCTGCGGAAATCTGACGCTTACCAAAGTCCAGGAAGGATAGAATTATTTATTACTGTCTTCCATCCACCTCTCAAACTTCGACGGGGAGAACGGAATCAGATCCGTATGCTCCCCGTTAATCCAGGAATCAATCATATCGGCCCACTGCTGCAACATGTAGGCGCGCTGTCTGGCGTATTCCGCTTTGTTATATACGGCGCGCACACCTTTCTGCTCATGTGCCAGAGCCTTTTCAATCCAGTCTGAAGGATAACCAGCCTCATGCAACAACGTACTTGCTGTACGGCGCATATCGTGTACGGTGAAGTCCTGAATATGCTCACCATCTTCATTTATTATTTTCACCGTTCTGTCGATCAGAGAGTTCAGCGCGGCATTAGATAATGGCTTCCGGAAATTGTAACGACCAGGAACCAGATATTCACTTCCACCAGCGCACATCTGCAACCCAACCAATATATCCTGTGCCTGTTTAGGCAGGTAAATAACGTGCGCCCGGCTTCCCTTCATGCGGTCTGGAGGAATTGTCCATGTCCATTTTTTAAAATCTATTTCATCCCACGTTGCATTGGTGAATTCGCCCTTACGAACCATAGTGATAAGCACCAGTTTTAAAGCCATTTTCATAGTGCCCATAGCACCAATGGCATCCAGCGTGCGGAAGAACAGGCCAATTTCTTCTGGTGTCAGTGTTCGCTCTCGTGGTTTAAATATGGCGATAGACGAAGGTTTAATGTCAGCCGCAGGATTAAACAAACCATGACCACGGTCATTGGCGTGACGGTATACGCTACTGATGATCTCCCTGGCCTGCACTGCTGTTGCCCGGCCACCGCGTTCGACAATCCGGTCACACAAATCACGAACCATCGATGTGGTAATTTCAGCCATCATTTTATTGCCAAGAACCGGAAGTATGTCACGGTCGATCACCGCCTGTTTCATTGCGCGGGTACTGTCAGCCAGGATGACGTGTTTCATATAACTGTCGGTATGTACCGCAAACGTCTCGGCACCACGAATCTTTTTGATACCGTCACGTTTAGCCGCAGCCGGTGACTGGCCTGCTTTAAGCAGCTTCTTTGCAGCAATCAGTTCTTCTCGCGCTTCTGCCAGGCTGATACCGTCACGCCCATACTGCCCGATTACCAGTGTTTCGCGGCGACCGTTGATACGGTAGTCATAGCGAAACGAGACCGTGCCTGACGTAAGCACAGCTACATACAGCCCGTCACGATCGGAGACCTTGTACAGTTTGTCCTGCGGCTTGAGGCTTTTTAATTTTGTATCGGTAAGCACAATTCACCCGTATAGAAACCATTTTCATGACGGTATGAGAGTATACCTTTAAGGTAATACCGTCACCTGTACCGACGAAAAATATGGTGTAGAGTGAATAGAAATGAATACATAAAAACAAAAACCCTCTGTAAAAACAGAGGGTTAAATTAGTATCTGAATAGGAATGAGTTGCTATGAGTTAGCTGTTAATCATTCCCACTCAAT
>OATH01000121.1_pt1 | contig 77001 bp, 48 predicted proteins | sample 1494971 | NCBI WGS metagenome assembly OATH01 (sample SAMEA2579949, study PRJEB22360) | human gut metagenome
GCTACTCCCCAAGTAGCCTACTCCCTTTACCCTACTTTCGGTACATGATTGTACACACTCTCAAAACAAATTTTATTCACCGCAGACATCTTTTCCAACGAGAAACTTTTCAAATAGATTTGCGTAGTCTTGATCGATTTATGGCCCAATAGTTCGCTGATCATCTCAATCGGGACATCCTGTTCCTTCAAAATCATCGCAAAAGAATGACGGATCGAATATGAGGTGATCGGGATAGACACACCGCAGGCTCTCGCCAACCTCTTCAAATTCCGGTTAAAATGGGCCAAAGCGGAAGTGTACTCCTTGTAGGCTTCTTTTCCCACTTTTATCCCTTTCAAGAAAGGAAACAAATAGGGTGAGTCCTTACCTACATCACTTGACAGTTCCCTCAGCGACTCCCATGCGGTAGATTGTACCTCTATAAGCATCGGAGTACCCGTTTTCTGGCGTTTATATTCCAAAACCCCACCCCGGACATTCTCCTTTTTCAGATGAGCGAAATCCACGAATGCCATACCGCAAAACTGGAACATCAGGCACAATGCCTGCCGTGTTTTTCTCAGTTCCGGATCATCTAATGAGGCCGTCATCAGAGAACGTAATAAATCCTGTGGTAACGCCTTTTTGCGTTTGCTCTCTATACCCGTGAAAACTCCCTTAAATAAATAAGGGATATAGGGGGCCAACCCTTCCTCCACCGCCATGTTGTACACACAACGGATCCGACGCATATAGGTCGACACCGTGTTCCATGTACATCCTTTATTCAACAAAAAGGCCTGATAACGCCGAAGGTTCTCCTTATTGACATAGATATAGGGAATTACCTCCAACCCACAAAACCGCATGAATGAGTTCAATGCATCCTGATAGCTCTTCGCCGTGGAATAACGCCCATCCACACGCAATTTATAGATATACAACCTCATCCCTTCTACTAAATCCTTTTTCTCCATACTATCGCTATTTTTTCGTGATAAAACTTAGCAAATGTAATACAGATCCGGGAGGTTGAGCATATACAAAAAAAGGCGAACCAACCGGTCCGCCTTTATAAAATCTCCATTTCTAGATTATTTCAGTCCTCTATTCTTCAGCAACGGATCCGTACCCGGTTCCTTGCCACGGAAATTCTTGTACATATCCATAGCGTCGTCGATACCGCCCGGGGTCAAGACATATTTACGGAATTTATCGGCACATTCTTGATTAAAGATGTCGCCGGTTTCCTTGAATGCCTCGAAAGCGTCGCAATCCAATACCTCAGCCCAGATGTAGCTATAATAGCCGGCGGTGTAGCCGCCACCCATCGTATGGTTGAAGTAAGTCGTACGGTAACGGGAAGGGATTTGTTTCAGCAAACCACGACGGCCTAACGTCTGTTGCTCGAAATCCATCACGTTCAAGTTGGCCGGAACATTATTCGTCTGGTCAACGAACTTTATCACTTTCTTATCCGCCGCATCACCACTGACCGCATGGAAATCCATATCCAGATAAGAAGCCGCCAGATACTCCGTCGTAGCGAAACCTTGTCCGTACTTACCGCTCTTATCCAACTTCTCGATCAACTCGGCCGGGATCACCTCGCCGGTCTGATAATGCTTAGCGTACACCTTCAATACTTCCGGCTCGAATACCCAATGCTCCATAACCTGTGAAGGCAACTCCACGAAATCACGAGGAACACCAGAAACACCGGAGTAATGCACGTCACGGAACAAGCCGTGCAAACCATGACCGAACTCATGGAACAATGTATTCGCCTCATCAGCGCTCAACAACGCAGGTTGTCCCGGAGCCGGCTGGCTAAAGTTACAAACGATCGTTACGACCGGAGCCACACGCTTGCCATCCTTATAAGCCTGCGGACGATAAGAACCACACCATGCGCCACCACGCTTGCTGGCACGAGGGAAGAAATCGAAATAAATAACGCCCAAATGAGAGCCATCCTTATCTTTGCACTCAAAAGCCTGCGCTTCCGGATAAGGCAACGGGATATTACGGATCGGGGTGAACGTGATACCATATAACTTATTAGCTACATAGAAAGCACCCTCACGAACATTATCCAACTTCAAGTAAGGACGAACCTCATTCTCATCCAAATTGAATTTAGCCTTCTTGGCCTTCTCGAAATAATAACGCCAATCCCAGCCCTCGGCCTCGAAATTGCCGCCTTCTTTCTTGATCTCGGCGTTTATATCGGCCAACTCATCTTTCGCTTTCGCCAAAGCAGGCTTCCAAACCTCATCTAACAATTGATAAACCTTATCCGAGCTTTTCGCCATACGATCCTCCAACACGAAAGAAGCGTAATCATCATAGCCCATCAACTTCGCTTTCGCCAAACGAGCGGCAACCAAATCACGAACCACTTCCTTGTTATCGTTCTCATTATTATTATTACCACGGTTGATATAAGCGTTGAACATCTTCTCACGCAACTCACGTTTATCGGAATATTGCAAGAACGGCATCACGCTCGGGTTCTGCAAGGTAAATACCCATTTGCCTTCCATCCCGGCATCCTTAGCCGCTTGAGCGGCGTTAGCGATCAAGGTCTCGGGCAGACCGGAAAGATCCTCCTGCTTGTCGATCACCAATTTAAAAGCGTTCGTCTCTTTCAGCATATTCTGTCCGAAAGTAAGCTGTAACATGGAGATCTTGCTATTCAACTCACGCAATTTCGCTTGATCCTCAGCGGAAAGATTAGCGCCACCCCGAACGAAGTCCTTATAAGTCTCCTCCAATAACTTCATTTGCTCCTTATCGAGACCCAACTCATCCTTCTTATCGTATACCGCCTTCACACGAGCGAATAATTTCGGATTCAAGTTGATATCATCACTATATTTTGACAATAGCGGCGACATCTCACGGCTTAACGCCTGCATCTCATCATTCGTATTCACGCTATTCTGTCCACCGAAAACAATCTGGACCTTCCGAAGCAACGCACCCTGCTCATCCAAAGCGACAATCGTATTCTCGAACGTCGGCTCCTCCGGGTTATTCACGATCGCCTCGATCTCCTTGCGTCCCTCTTCCATGCCTTGCAATAGGGCCGGTTTGTAGTGCTCGAACTTGATTTGATCAAAAGGTGGAACTCCAAACGGGGTGGTATATTCCGCAAAGAACGGGTTCTCCCCCTCCACGGTCTTCTTTTCGGAAGTACCGCAGGCAGTAAGCATAACGGCTAATCCTGCTGCCATAATTAATTGTTTCATCTTTACTGATTTTTTGATTTATGAGTTATGAATTGTTCTGCTCATTTTAGCCCTCTGTTCTCCAACAACGGATCGATACTTGGTTGTTTGCCACGGAAATTCACGTACATGTCCATAGCGTCGTCGATGCCGCCCGGGGTCAGTACGTATTTACGGAATTTAGAGGCAACCTCCGGGTTGAAGATATCACCCGTCTCCTTATAAGCTTGGAAAGCGTCGCAATCCAACACTTCCGCCCAGATATAGCTATAATAACCGGCGGTATATCCACCTTCCATCGTATGTCCGAAATAAGTGGAGCGGTAGCGAGACGGAATCTGACGGATCAGACCACGATCGCCCAAGACCTTCGCCTCAAATTTCTCGATATCCAAATCGGCAGGGATCTCTTTCAATACATGATAATCCATATCCAGATAAGAGGCGGCCAGATACTCCGTCGTAGCGAAGCCTTGTCCATACTTGCCACTCTTAATCATCTTGTCTACAAGGGCTTGCGGTATTACCTCGCCGGTCTGGTAATGTTTAGCGTACACTTTCAATACCTCCGGCTCAACGGCCCAATGCTCATCGACTTGCGAAGGTAGCTCCACAAAGTCACGAGGCACGTCGGACACGCCATAATAATGAACGTCGCAGAATAAACCGTGCAAAGCATGACCGAACTCATGGAATACGGTCTCGGTCTCGTCGGCCGTCAAAAGCGCCGGTTGTCCCTCCGCCGGTTTACTGAAATTAAATACGGTAGTAACCACCGGGGCTACCCGTTTCCCATCTTTATACGTTTGTGAACGGTAACCGCCGCACCATGCGCCACCTCCTTTGCCCGGGCGGGTAAAGAAATCCATATACAGCACGCCCAGATGCGTACCATCTTTATCCTTGCACTCGAAAGCGAGAGCGTCGGGGTCCGGTTTCGGGATGTCCTTGATCTCGGTAAACGTGATACCGTATAATTTATTGGCTACATAGAAGATGCCCTCACGTACATGTCCCAACTCAAAATAAGGACGCATCTCGTTCTCGTCCAAGTTATATTTCGCTTTCTTGGCTTTCTCGAAATAATAACGCCAGTCCCAGCCCTCGGCCTCGTAATTACCGCCTTCCTTCTTGATCTCGGCGTTGATATCGGCCAATTCCTCTTTCGCTTTCGCCAAAGCAGACGGCCAGATTTTATCGAGCAAGTCGTACACGTTCTTCTCGTTCTTCGCCATATTCTCTTCCAATACGAAAGCGGCATAATCCTCATATCCCATCAATCGGGCTTTCTCCAGACGAGCGGTAACCAGCTGCTTAACGACCTCCTTATTATCATTCTCATTATTATTGTTGCCACGATTTGTATACGCCTTGAAGATCTTCTCTCGCAAATCACGCTTATCGGCGTATTGAAGGAAAGGCATCACGCTCGGATTATGGAGGGTAAACACCCACTTACCATCCAGACCATTCTCTTGGGCCGTTTGCGCCGCCTTGACGATCACGTCTTCCGGCAGGCCGGATAAGTCCTCTTTATTATCGATCACTAATTGGAAAGCGTTGGTCTCTTTCAGGGTATTCTGTCCGAAAGTAAGTTGGAGCATGGATATCTTCTCATTCAGCTCACGCAACTTCGCCTGCTTATCCTCCGGCAGATTGGCTCCTCCCCGGACAAAGCTTTTATAGGTTTCCTCCAACAGCTTCTTCTGTTCCTTATCCAGATGGAAGCTCGCCTGATTCTCATATACGGATTTCACCCGGGCGAAAAGCTTGGGATTTAAGCTGATATCATCCGAATGTTTGGATAAAAGGGGATAAAGCTCACGTTCGAGCTCTTGGATCTCGTCCGTGGTATTCACACTGGATTGGCCACCGAAAGCATACATTACTTTAGTAAGCAACTCGCCACTTTGGTCTAAGGCCACGATCGTATTCTCGAATGTCGGCGCATCCGGATTTGCCACGATCGCCTCAATCTCCTTCGACTGCTCTTCCATGCCTTTCAAAAGAGCCGGCTTGTAATGAGCCACCTCGATTTGGTCAAACGGAGGCACCCCGAACGGTGTCGTATACTCCGCAAAAAACGGATTGGGTGTAGCGCCTTCCGCTACATCGCTTTTCTTTGAGGAGGAACAAGCTCCCAAAATAACCGCTAAACCTGCGGCCATAAGCGTTTTATTCATGCCATTGTTATATTAGAATTACAATGGACAAAGATAACGAAGTTTTGCGTTACAATTCTATTTCAAATTGTTATTATTTAGAATCCGGAAAAAGATTTTCACAATTCACACAAAAAAGATCCCCAAAGGGAGATCTTCCCTTCGGGGACCCAATATGCATTCATTCAATGTTCAATCGAATCGCTCTCTATACCGTCCTCGATATTTTCATTTTCGATCGTTTCTTGTAAATCTTGAATGTCATTAGACGTGTAATCATCCGACAATACCGAATTGGTAGACATGGTCTCATCGTGAAGATCATCGCTCTCATCCCATAACGTTTTCATTATATTCTCTGGCATATCTCTTATATTTTAAAGTTATATGCCTATTCAACAACCTCGACAAAGAAATTGTTGTTCCAATAAAAATAGTTCACTAATTTTAGCGAGATTAACGCAAGAAATAATATGAATCGAATTTGTAGTCTTTTTGGTATTCAGTATCCCATCATACAGGCGGGAATGGTTTGGTGTAGTGGTTGGCGGCTAGCTTCAGCGGTTAGTAACGCCGGTGGATTAGGATTGATCGGGGCAGGCTCCATGCACCCGGAAGTGCTCCGGGAACATATCCGTAAATGCGAGGCGGCGACCGACAAGCCTTTTGGCGTGAATGTCCCGCTGATGTACCCGGAAATCGATACCTTGATGCGGATATTGGTGGAGGAAAAAGTGAAGATCGTATTTACTTCCGCCGGTAACCCGAAAACATGGACAAAGTATTTGAGGGATCATGGCATGACGGTCGTTCACGTGGTAAGCAGCTCTAAATTCGCCACGAAATGCGAGGAGGCCGGAGTGGATGCCATCGTTGCCGAAGGCTTCGAGGCCGGCGGGCACAACGGACGGGAGGAAACAACTACGATGTGCCTGATCCCCGCTGTCCGGAAAGCGACCTCTCTCCCCCTTTTGGCGGCAGGAGGTATCGGAAACGGTCAAGCGATGCTAGCGGCACTCGCACTAGGGGCCGACGGCGTACAGATAGGCACTCGTTTCGCCCTAACCAAAGAAAGCTCGGCACACGAGAATTTCAAGAAACTATGCTTGAATCTTAAGGAAGGCGATACGAAGTTATTATTAAAGAAACTGTCTCCTACCCGTCTGGTAAAAGGAGATTTCGCTACGGCAGTGGAAGAAGCGGAAGCCCGGGGAGCGTCCGTGGAAGAATTACGTGAGTTATTAGGCAAAGGACGTGCCAAGAAAGGAATCTTTGAGGGCGACCTAAAGGAAGGCGAGTTAGAGATCGGACAGGTAGCGTCTTTATTCTGGGAGGAATTATCCGTGGAAGAGGTGATGAAAGAATTGATCCGGGACTTTAAGCTATCCTTAGAGAACGTAAAAACACAGTTGTGTTCGTGAGAAAACACAACTGTATCTGTGGATAAACACAACTGTGTTCAAGAGAAAACACAGTTGTGTTCCTTATCATAATCGATACTTATACAATTGCGCCATGACCTTTTGGTATTGGTTTTGCAATTGCAGGTAGTTTTGCACGCTTTGGTAATAGGTCGTCACATCCACGAAATACTCGATCATAGAGATTTGCCCGGCCTGTATAGCCTTGTTCAACAAGACCAAGCTATTCTGCCTTTTCAGCACATCCTTATATTCATCGATAGATTTCTTTAAGGAGACAGACTGGTCATATAGCTGCCTCAACCCATTCTCTACCGTGAAAGAAGCGCTCTCCAACTGCATCTCCGTATAGCGGGCCTGAGCCTTCGCCTGTTTCACGTTATTACGGTTCGAGAACAACGGGATGGTGATTCCTACCAAGAAACCATTGAAACGCTCTCCACCCGAGGCGGGATTCATACGATACCCTAACTCAAAGCCGGGCAGACCTTTCGCCTTATTCACGCTCACCTGCCGAAGGGCTGTCGTCTGGTCGCTACGCAAGGTCTGTAATTGCGGATCGGATTGCATCGCCTCCGTCCGCAGCTCATCAAAGGAAAGCACCTCCCTATCCGGCAAGGCGTAAACCGTATCCGTAAACTCGATAGCGATACCGCCGTTCAGGGTAGCTAGCTCCTGCAGCTTGGCAATACGGGAAGTCTCGTTCATCCGGGCCTCTGTCCGGGCGTTCAATAATTCCAGATCGATCTTGTTTGTCTCAAGGATATTCGCGTTTCCTTTCTCCAAACGAGTCGCATAAAAAGCAGAAAGTTGCTCGGCGTTCCTAAGACGGGTATCCAATAGGTTCTTCTGCTGGTTCAACAGCACCAAATCTAGGCAAACCTCTTTCACCTGCAACAAGATTTGCTGACGAAAAGCCATCCCTTGACGATCCAAACCCGCGGATTTCGCCTTCGTCAGCTTATGCTTCCGGACATATACGGACGGGAAATCAAAGCTTTGGGAAGCCACGAACTCGCCCGTGAATCCCATCCCTTCTTTATTCCCCCAGAAATGCGAATAAGAGACCGAAGGGTCTGGCAAATTATTATCCAACTTCGCCTCCAGCTTCTGCGACTGGACCAACTGGCTGTTCGCCTGTAAATCCTTATTGTTCGCCTCCACGCTCCGGAGCACGTCCTCTATAGAAGTCTGGGCGGAAAGGCCGCCTGTCAATACAGACAAGGCGGCGACTATAATATATGATTTCATAAAACTTATTCTTTATTCTTGTTCATTATCAGATAAACAATCGGGATGATGAATCCGTTTAAGAACGTAGAGGTTAATAAACCACCCAAGATCACCGTCGCCATCGGGCTTTGGATCTCATTTCCGGGAAGATCGCCATTCAACGCCAATGGAATCAACGCCAAGGCGGAACTCAACGCCGTCATCAAGATCGGGTTCAAACGGTCTAGGGAACCTTGTATCACGGACTCACGCAATCCCATTCCCTCTCCACGCAAATGCGTATAGTGGCTGATCAGCAGCATACCGTTTCGGGTAGCGATACCAAACAAGGAAATGAAACCGATAATCGCCGGGATACTGATCTCGCCGGAAGTAAGCCATAGGATAATCACGCCACCGATCAACGCCAACGGCAGGTTCAACAAGATCACGCCGCTCTCCTTCACGTTCTTGAACTCATTGTATAGTAACATGAAAATCACCAATAATGACATAAGAGACGTCAATAACAACGTGCGGCTAGCTGCCTCCTCGCTCTCGAATTGGCCGCCATACTCGATATGATACCCCTCCGGAAGCTTGATGCTCTCATCCACTTTGTTACGAATATCATTCACGACACCCCGCAAGTCACGTTCCGATACATTGGCACTAATCACGATCTTACGTTGCACATTCTCACGATTGATCGTATTCGGACCAGTCACCGAACGGATATCGGCCACGTAGCTTAGCGGCACTTTCTGTCCGGCGGCATCGATCATCAGATTGCTAATATCATCTATCGTCGCACGGCTAGCGTCGGAGGTCTTCACGGTCAAGTCGAAACTCTTGCCATCATCGTACACCTGACTTACGGCCTCTCCTCCCAACATCACATTGATATATTCCTCGAACTCCGGCAGGGGAATGCCATATTTAGCCAACAACTCACGTTTCGGGGTGATTGTCAACTGCGGGCGCTCGATCTGCTGCTCTACCTTCAAGTCCACCAGACCCGGGATCGTTTGGATAGCGGCCTTGATCTGGTTACCGACCGTAAACATCAGGTTCAAGTCCGTACCAAACAGTTTGATAGCGATATTCGCCTCCGTACCGGAAAGCATAGCGTCGATACGATGGGAAATAGGTTGCCCGATCTCTATATTAGCGCCGCTGATCGTAGATAACTTCTTGCGGACATCATTCATCACCTCATCCCGACTACGGTCTTGCAATTCGAAAGGAGCCTCGATCTCGGAAACATTCACGCCCAAGGCATGCTCATCCAATTCCGCACGACCGGTCTTCCGAGCCACAGTCTTTATCTCGGGCACTTGCAACAGCAACGCTTCCGCACGGCGTCCGATCTGGTCCGACTCGTCCAAGGAAATTCCCGGAAGCGAGCTTACGTTGATCGTAAAAGAACCCTCATTGAACGGGGGCAAGAAACTACGTCCCAAATGAAAGAAGATCACCAAGGCGACCACAAACAAAGCGATCGTGGTACCTAGCACCCATTTCTGGTAAGCCAACGCTAACTCCAAAGCCCGTTTATACACCACCTTCAACTTCCGGGCTATCCAAGCCTCACGCAGTTCCTTCATTCCCGTCGCTTTATGGTTCAGCAAATAGCTACAAAGCACCGGGGTCAAGGTAAGCGCCACCACCGTAGAAGCAAACAACGCCACGATAAAAGCGATACCCAGCGGAACCAACATACGGCCTTCCATACCACTCAAGAAGAACAAGGGCACGAAGCTCACCACGATAATCAAGGTAGAGTTCAAGATCGGCATACGTACCTCACGGGAAGCGTCGTAAACCACCTCCAAGGTAGAGCGTTGCTGATCCGGAGGCAAGAGCCGGTTCTCCCGGATTCGTTTATACACGTTCTCCACGTCCACGATAGCGTCATCCACCAAGGAACCGATAGCGATCGCCATACCTCCCAAGCTCATCGTGTTAATCGTCAATCCCATGTAGTGCAATACGATGATAGAGACCAGCAAAGATAACGGCAAGGCTACCAACGAGATCACCGTCGTACGTATATTCATCAAGAACAGGAATAAGACGATCACCACGAAGAAACTACCCTCAAACAAGCTCTTCTTTACATTATTAATAGAGTTATCGATAAAATGACTCTGGCGGAATATATCCGTAGAGACATGTACATCCGCCGGCAAGTTCTTCCGCAAATCGACAACAATCTCGTCCAGCTTCTCCGTCAACTTCTCCGTACTCGTATCCGGCTGTTTGGTCACGGTAATCAGCACGGCTGGCTTTGTCCGCTCGGAAGCGGTTCCCAGCTTCGGGCTTTTACCGCCGATCTTAACCGTAGCGATATCACCCAGCGTAACCGGATACTCATTCACGGTCTTCACCACACCCAGAGCGATCTCTTCCGCCTTCGACGTAGACAAGACTCCCCGGATGATATACTCATTATCAAACTCATACAATACACCACCATTGGCATTCCGGTTCATATTCCGACAAACATCCAACACCTCGTTCAACCCTACACCGTAGTGCTTCATACGAGCCGGGTCCAACAAGATCTGGTACTCCTTAATATCGCCACCGATCACGGCAACCTGCGCCACACCGCCCGTAGACAACAAACGGGGACGGATCGTCCAGTCGGCGATCGTACGTAAGTCCAACAAAGACGTGGAATCGGCGGTCAAACCGAGAATCATCATCTCACCCAAGATGGATGACTGCGGGCCTAAGGTCGGTTTACCTACGTTCTCGGGAAGGCTCTCACCCAAGACAGCCAGTTTTTCGGACACGATCTGACGAGCCCGGTAAATATCCGTACCCCAATCAAACTCTACCCAAACCACGGAGAATCCGGTGGTAGACGAGGAACGTACACGCCGCACGTCCATCGCACCGTTCACGGCAGTCTCCACAGGGAATGTCACCAAGCGTTCCACCTCCTCGGGAGCCATACCGTTCGCCTCGGTCATGATCACGACCGTCGGGGCGTTCAAGTCCGGGAACACATCCACGTCCGTATTAAACGCCGTGTACGTACCCCAGATCATCAGCAATAGCGCACAAACCAAGATTACCAACCGGTTGTGCAATGAATAATAAATTATCTTATTTAACATGCAACGTCCCTCCTATTAATGGCTATGGCTATGAGCCGGTATCGCGTTAGAAGCGGAAGACAACTTGATCTGGTAAGCGCCACGGGTCACGACCTCATCGCCCGGTTTCAATCCGGAAAGGATCTGTACCTCCGAGCCGTTATTCGCTCCCAGCGTCACCCATTGCTTCTTATAGCCTTCCTCATCCAGACGGATAAATACCGAATAAACGCCCTGCTCCTCGATAAGGGCGGAGACAGGTACGCTCAAGACATTCTCCATCGGCTTTGTCAACAAAAAGATCTCCACGAAAGAACCGGGGATAACCGCTCCTTTATTATCGAACTCGAAAGTCACCGGTACATAGAAAGAGTTCATATCGGAAGCCTTTCCATACGATAACAACCGTCCACGCAAATCAGACAATTTATAGAGAGCGTTATCATACGGAGTCATGAAATTAGCGGTTTGGATCATGGGAAGATCGTTGTAATACCTCTCAGACACGTCCGCACGCAATACCAAACGATTGTTTTGCGAGATCGTAGCCAAAGGCTGACCTACGGATACATAATCACCCTCTTTCACTTGGATGTTCTTCAAGTAACCGTTCAAGGGAGAGACTACAGACACGCCTTTCGCCGTCTGTTTTCCCGCTATCGCCTCATAAGCGACCTTGGCGTTCTCGTAATTCAAGCGGGCCTGCTCGAAATCCTTGGCGGATACGATCTTATCGCCTACCAAGGCTTGCATACGCTCGTATTCCTTTTTCGCCGTCTCATAAGCGAATTTAGCCCTTGCCGCCACGTCTCCATCCGAGAGGGCGTTGGAAGCGATACTCAACACGGCCTGTCCCTTGCGTACCGCCGTACCATCCACGAATGGCAAGCTACCAAACGAGATCACGCCGGGGACGGTAGCGACGATCACGGACTCCTCCCCTTGCGCTGCCATTACTCGTCCGCTCGTCTTAATCACATCCGTGAAAGGAGCGGGATTAACCGTTACGGTCTGCAAACCAACGGCCTCGGCTAAGGCTTTCTTAAAGACAATCTCGCCGGGATGGGTACCACCGGACTCATGCTCATGGTCATGGCCTTCGTGTTCATGTCCCTCATGATCATGATCGTGATCGTGATCCTCACCTTCATGATCATGGTCGTGAGCCTCTAATTCATGATTATGCTCATCGTGTCCGGCTTGCGACGCATTTCCCGCACAACCGGCAAACAGGTAAGCGCACATCGCACCTACCAAATATATTTTCTTCATTGTGTAAAAAATCTTGATATCGTTAATAATAAATAGATAGGGGCAAGTCTGTCCTCACCCGCTCTCACAAACGAGGTATCAAGACATAGGAGGGGCACGAAGTCCCGAGGCACTCACTATCCAAGTGTCGTGCAGCGACTCAATGTAGGGGGCGTTCTCGTGATCAAGGAGCTGTCCGCAAAACGCCGGTTCAGGTGGATAAATGTAATCAAATAAGACGAGTAACGGCATCAGATGTATATCCACATCTCCATCCATAAAATGAGAAATATGCGTACTGAAATAGGCCAAGTTATGCCCGTCGCAACCGCAATCATGCGTATCAGTGCTTTTATCGCCATGCGCTTGCTCCGCGGTCAAGGATTGATAACAAGGCATCCCGTCCCGGTGATGATGGTGAGGGATAACCACAGAAAGCAATGCCAAGATGCCGGCCATCAGCACCACGTATTGTACAACCCTCTGTTTCATTTTCTCACGCATGGCACAAAGATAAGGATATTTTTCCGTTTTTTACATGAATGTTGTAAGTTTGCGGTAAATAAAAAGATAGATGAAGTTTGGAGTAAATAAAAAGGTATTATTATATACCGCCGGTTGCATATGGATTTTCGCCGGTATCAATATCTTACGCATCGGTATCATCACATGGTTAAACGATACCCATTATTGGTTATTCAAGATCGGGGAAGCGACCATCGTTTTCTTACTTTTCTTCAATTTGGTCTTTAAACGGCTTTTCTATAAACATTCCGAACGGATCTCCCGGAAAAACGGGAAACATTGCCCGTTCTCTTTCTTCGACGTGAAAGGTTGGATTATCATGATCTTCATGATCGCTTTCGGGATCACGATCCGCACGTTCCATTTACTGCCGAATTCTTTCATTTCCGTATTCTATACGGGATTATCCACGGCATTGATCATAACGGGATTCTTATTCTTGAGACAAGGAAAAACCGTTAGGAATTGAGAATTGAAAATTATTGATTGTTGTATCTTTAATTTTCAATTCTCAATTCTCAATTTTCAATTCCCAAGTTTTTCGCAGATCAACTCAGCAGCCTTCTTGCCGCTCATCAGCATGCCGCCAAAGATCGGTCCCATACGGAAGCTACCGCTTACGCCGTTAGCGGCCATACCGGAAACGAATAATCCCGGATAGATCTCCTTCGTGTTCTCCACCGTCGTCTGCTCACCCAGCTCCACATTCAAGGAACGCTCGCCGATCACGCCTCCGGTCGGTGTATTCAATTGGATATCATTCTTACGGGCTACCACACGGGCAATCTCGCAATCATGCCCCGTACCTTCCAAGACAGCCTTTGCCATGATCGTCAACGGATCCACGTGCATCCCCTCACGGATTACCGGAGCCCAGTTCACTACCACACCGGCTACGGCATCGTTATGAAACACCACGTCCTCTACCGAATAGCAGTTAAAGATCGTAGCGCCCGCCTTCGTCGCCTGATAAATCAAAGCAGAAGTGGTATGTACCGAATCCATGATATACGTACCATTAGCACCTTCCTTATAGCTTACGCCCAATTCCTTGATAATCGGCATAGCCTCTTCCTGCACCACGATATCGTTGAACATCATAGCGCCGCCCCACATACCTCCACCGGGAGCCAGCTTACGATCAAACAACGCCACCTTCTTACCGGCTTTCGCCAAGAAATAAGCGGCCACGATACCGGAAGGTCCCCCTCCCACGATCGCTACATCCACAGACAAGTTGCTCTTCAACTTCTCGAAGTAAGAGTCAATGATTCCACTTGAAACAATCTGTTCCATCTTAATAACTAATTAAAGTTTAAACATCAGGGAGCACATAGAGGTAACGCCCCCTTTATTTCCTAGTTCTACCTTATTTTCCCTTCGCCGGCATTACCCGGATCAGGTTCGATGGGTATAATCTCAGCCCGTATGACTCGGGCACCCCTATGTGAAAAGTCGGGAGCAAATGTACAAAAAATTAGTATAACTGTACACCTTCAGGTTCCACTTCTATGTTTCCCCTCAATTTTTCCGTCATTCGGATGGATAATGTATAAGATGCCTTGAAGATTTGCCACCAATTTCATCGGGTACAATAGCCAATAACATTCATATAAAACCATAGGTTATCAGTATAATTATCACGGTATGTTAGTCTTTTCCTTGTTGCAATGCAAATTCTTTGCAAAAATCATCGGTCAAATAATAAATATCTGTAACTTTGCTTACGATAAACGTAGTGGTATTAAATCTGTAAATCTTGTAATTAGGTAATTCAAACTTATAGTTTCTATCTCTGGTTTTCAATTTATCAACCAATAGGACTCATATTAATCCTTATAAATCACTGCAATTATGTCAATGCATGCTATAGAAAGTTTGGTGGAATATTCCGTGATAACAACAGCGACCGCCTCTCCTGTTCCACCTTTGGCACAAAGTATTTGTTATAGTCTTTACCAAATCCAGAATCAACTGGACTGCGGGTACACGGTATTACGGGTTCGTGATGAACTGGAACAACTCGGTTATCTCTCTCTTTTGCCTCCGGAGCAATTGCCTGAGCCGGAGCGTAGCGAGGCGAGGCGGCTTGCCATAGAGGGCGGTTTCTTGAAAGATGGTACTTATGTGGACGGTTGTTCCGGAAAGTGTTGTGTCACCGCAGGGACTGCGTTATGGAAAAAGCTGCTTGAGATGGGTGTTCTTCCTGTATCGGCAAAGGCGGAACTTCGGCTACTAGCCCCTTTGGAATTGGCGGAACAAATTGTTCCCTTAGCTTCTAAGGCACTTGCCGAAGGGGATAAAAGAGGAGCCGATACGCTGGGACATTGGTATGCGTTCTTTCCGCTACTTTGCGTAGTGGAAGGTTTGGACGATGACAATGCACCCGAACCGGAAAGAATCCAAGCGTTGCTCCGGCTGCTGGCAGTTCCCGAAGCGTTTGAAGTGGCAGGAGCCTATGGGAAAGAGATGGATTTCGATTTTGAAGAAGAGGAAATGTCTTTCCTTGCCGGTTGGGAGACCCCGTACAACCAGTGGAAAGAGAAACAGGAATCTCTATTTCCAGAATTTTGTAAACGCATAATGTACAAGCTTATAGAAAAGCATGATTTTGCGGAAGCCGACCGTTATGCCTCCCTTACAGGAGATGAAAATGATCCGTCACGCCTGCTCCACCGTTGCGTGGTCAGTTTCGCTTGCCACCAATGGCTGAAGGCACAAGAACCGGGCACGTTGCCACCGGAACGCCTGCTCTCTCTCCTTGAGGTCAAAGAGGGGCTTGAGTACCTGAGCGGACTGCCGTTAACTGAGCAGGAACTTGCTACTTGCCGTATTTATTTGTTACAGACACTTGTATTGTTGGGTGATTATCCGGCTACCATCGAAATGCAGCGATCCCTGTTTACGGAAGCTATCAACAAACTGGAACAATACCCCGAAGGAGAGACAAAACAGATACAACAAATCGCATTATCCATCAGCTACTACCAAATGCTATACACTAATCTTCCGGACGATTATCCCTCTAAGAAAGAATGGATGCGAAAAGGCTTTCCCGGATTGATGGAACTACCCGGCATCAAACGGATATGTGGTGAACTGCTTCCTGAAATGCCGCAAATGGCAGATACGCTGCAAGGATATATGGAACAATGCGATGCCTTGATACAATATCTTAAATAAAAGAAGTTATGTGCTTTACCGTCAGAAAAATCAATATCATATTGTCGCTGCTGTTAGTGGTGGTATGTTCTTGGGGACAAGTAACGGATGCGAAGAATTTTACAATCACTCCGCAAACCGTAGTGAAAACCAATTTGCCCAAACAGGCTCCCTGCTTGTTTGAGTTGCAAGACATATTGAGAGAACGATTCGGGCAAAGCGCCATTATGGGAGGGTTACGGGCAAAAGGCAATTCGGTTATCGAGCTTTGGGCAGACTCTGAGTTGGAAGGGAAAAAACATTATATACTCGATATATCGGCGAACAAACTCTCCATCAGAGGAGCAACGCAAAAAGCCATTCAATATGGACTGAAGGCCTTGGATAAAATCTTGCAGGAGGACGTACGCAATACGGCGAACAAACAAATTGCTCCTCGCCGTATTGAGAAATGTAACCACAAAAACACAAAAATGTAATTTACCCTATTTATATTTAGTCACTCGCTCATCATCGATAACGCCTTTCCAATTCATACCAAAAGCGAAATCATACAGATGGCCCTCGCTGTCCGTATAGCATTTCATATCCCGGGGAACATCCTCGAATTGCTCCTCCACGATACGCATATCTGCCGGCATCTGCAAAGGCAACAAAGCGGAAGGCTCGGCTTTTCCACTGATGATATCCAAGACCGCTTGGTTTTGTACACCGAAGTTCACCAGAATGGCATCCGCCGAACCCTCGAACTCGGACATAATCGTGGGCTTATCCATCTCCAAAGATACGATTACAGGCTTACCTTTCATTTTAGCCTTTGTCTCCAAAACAGAAAGCATATCCTGCTTATTAGCTGTTTTCACGGACTTACCTTTATAAGAACGGTTCGTGAAATTCTCAAACGGATCTCCCCCCGCCAAACTTGGGTTACGGGCATAGGTAGCGGTATAATCATTATACTGTAAACTGATAGGCATATAACCGTTTCCTCCTTTCTCACGATCGGATTTATCATACCCCGTACCACTGTTCGGGCTCGTCATAAAGACGATGGCGAAATCCGCCTCATCGGGATTATCAACGACCGTAAAATACTTACGAACCAAATCCAAATTCACTGGATCATCCCTATGAGCCTCGCTAGTCGTTCCGAAGAAACCGACTACCGCCGGATAATAACGTTTCGGAATATACACCTTCATCTCCTTACTCATAGGTAAGGCGTTTCCCTTATTTTTCAGCATCACGACAGAAGCGAGCTGGGCATCGTAAGCCTCCTTCATAAAATCAGGATTCCCTACGATCTTTTGGGATTCGGCAGGGTCTAAATAGGGATTCTCAAATAATCCTGTCCGAAAGATATTCAGTAATAAACGTACGGCAGAAGTCTCGAAACGTTCACGCATGGCGGGCTCTCCCATCTCTTCCACACCCATCTTATAAGCCTCCAATACCGGGCCTTTATCGTTATTACCACCAAACTGATCTACGCCAGCCATCAAAATACGGTAATGCCGTTCGGCAACAGAAAGCTCCTCCGCTCCCCAAGGTTTTCCGGCGAAGGTCTCTATGCCCGTCTCATCACCCGTGATTCCCCAGTCTGTACAAACCACACCGTCGTATCCATATTTCTCACGTAATTGATCCGTAATCAGATAACGGTTGTAACTATTCGCAATATCCGCACCATCCGGATTCAGTCCGACAGAAATCGTATAATAAGGCATCACCGCAGAAGCTTTGCCGGTAGCTCCATCCAATTTAAAGGCGCCTTCCACAAAAGGCTTCTTTTGTTCCTCGATATTCTTTCCGGGGTAAACGGCGTATTTACCATAACCGTAATGAGCATCACGTCCAGCCTCACCCGGTCCACCCCCCGGCCAATGTTTTACCATGGCGTTTACGCTCTCATAGCCCCAACCGTCACGAATCTCTTTCCCACCGGTTGAAGTCTGAAAACCGTCCACATACGCACGAGACATATCCGTAACCAAGTCCGGATCCTCTCCAAACGTACCGCTCACACGGCTCCAGCGGGGCTCCGTCGCCATATCCACTTGCGGGGACAAGGCGGTAGCGATACCTAACGCCCGATATTCAGCAGAGGCGATCTCACCAAAACGTCTCATCATTTCCGGACGGAAAGTAGCCGCCAAACCTAAAGAACCGGGCCATAAGGAGATCTGTCCTCCACTACCAAAATTATACTCTGTATCCGCAGCCGTACCATGGCGAGGATCGGAACTATTATTGGCTGGGATACCGTGACCGATGCCCTCCACTAAAGCTTGCACATTATTATTCCAGCGAGCCGCCACTTCTGGGCTTTGTACTCTCGTAACCAATACATGACGAACATTATCCTCGGTGAGGAATTTACGCTGCGCATCGGAAAGATCGGATGGCTGGGCTCCACTCTCATCAAAAGATTTGCCATTGTAGGTAGAAGTTCCAAACCCTTTCGAGGCACCGGGGATAGATTGATGGGCGCTATAAAGCATCAATCCGGCGATTTCCTCTGTAGATAACTGTCCGGCCAAATCAACGGCACGTTCCTCGGGCGTAAGACGCCAATCCTCATACGGATCAAGCCGCCCGTTCCGATTCAGATCTTTGAAGGCATATCCGTCAACAGTAAGAAGTCTCACCCCCGAATTGGCGGAATATCCTAATACAGCTCCTTCTTGCTGGGTAACGATACGGATAGAATCTTTCTCTACCTCCGTCCACTTCGTGCCCGAACAAGCACAGGTGGAAACTAACAAGGCGCCCAACATACCATGGGTCAGCCGAACAGTAATAAAAGGTTTTCGCATACTTTCTTAGTTTTAATAGGTTAATCTCTATTCAATAATGGTTTCTCAAGAATACGATTTATCCGAAATGAGGCGGACGCTTATTCAATCTGCGCTCGATAAAGCTTTTCATAAATTCCACGGTCTCGTCGATCCCTAATACGGATACATCGATCGAGAAATTATAAGAAGAGGCCATTCCCCATGTCTTATTCGTATAATAATTATAGTAAGCCGCACGGGATTTATCAGTCTTCTCCATCATGTTCTTCGCCTCTTCCACTGTCACACCATGCCTTTCCACGGTCTTTTGGACCCGGCTCTCCACTGAACTATGGATAAAGAAGCTCAAACAAGCCGGATCATCCCGGAGGATATAATCAGCGCAACGCCCTACCAAAACACACGACTCAGTCTCCGCCAATTTACGGATAGCGTCACTCTGTATCTTAAAAAGACCGTCATTAGACAAAATATCATTATAAGGCGTAAACATCCCTCCCATAAAAGAAGAGTACCCCATCGTAAAAGCGTACGATAAACCACTGGAGGCACGTTCGTCCGCCTTCTCGAAAACATCCTCGCATAATCCACTCTCACGGGCCGCCACGGTAATCAGTTCCTTATCATAGTAACCGATACCCAACTCCTTCGCCAAACGTTGTCCGATCTCGCGGCCACCGCTTCCGAACTGGCGGCCTATCGTCAATATGATTTTATTATCCATAGATTTCAAGTTTAATTCAACCATCTACAAACGTACAAAATTATTTTTAAAGCCACGATAATAATATAATAAACACTAAAACAAAAAATAATCAAAGTTTATACTTACATTTGTTTTCGAATAAATTTAGTACACTCAATTTATCATGAATAACATTCATTCCAATACAACATTTCTTAATGAGGCTATAGACAAGAAGACCGATGTAGAAGATGAAAAGACCGACTTGATTTTGGCCAATATGATTGATTTGCGAAAAACGATGTCGGATGTATTGTCACTTCTTCTTGGAGCCAAAGAAAACTCGGTTATTGACCAAGCGCTATTCCGCATCTTACAATTTTTCGATGTGGATCGGGTGTATATCGGAACATTTGACGAACAAACTCATACTGTTGACTTTACGAATGAAGTTACTTGTGATGGCATTATCTCTATGCGAGAGGATTTACTGCGTCAACTCCCGCAAGACGAGATTCCTTGGTGGTACGACAGTATCAAAAAGGGCATGGATATCGTTATTCATGATGTCTCTAAAATGCCGGAAGAGGCGAAGAGTGAGCAGCATCTTCTGATTTTGCAAGAGGTTTCATCCTTATTAGTCATCCCTATTTTCAAGCAAGGCAAACCATCCGGATTTATCGGCTTTGATTCTGTAAAAAAGAAACGGAACTGGAGTGCCTTAGATATAGAGAACTTACATATGTTGGCTGATATCCTTTCCATAGCCATTGAAAGAGGGGAAGTCCAAGGATTAGTAGAACATACGGCTATGCAAGTCATGAAAAGCGAGACGAAGTTTAAGATCATTTTCGACAAGATGCCTTGGGGCGCCGAACTTTATGATGAGAATGGAGTGTTGGTAGATATCAACCAAGCGGATCTCGATATTTTTGGTGTTACCCGTGAGCAGGCCGTGGGACTGAATATGTTCGAGAATCCTAATATCCCGAAATATGTAAACCAAAGCCTCAAAAACGGAAAAGATATATTCTTTCCTCTTAATTATGATTTCAAGGTTGCTTCTCAAAACGGCTATTACGATAGTCATCATGATTCTAAAACAAAGCATCTGTTGGTAAAAGGAGTCACATTAAAAGACTCTCTTGATAATATATTCGGCTATATTTATATTGTATTCGACGATACCGAGAATCACATCAAGCGGGAACAAATCGAAAATAGCCTAGCCCGGCTAAAAGTATCGGTAGATACCGGGGATTCCATTCTTTGGGAATACGATGTAGAGAATGATAAATTGACCGTAGATTTTGGCCTCAATGAAGACATTAATAATAATGAGGGGCTAAAAGCAATTCATGATTACAACTTCAAGAATCAAGAAGACTATAAATCCTCAATCCATCCGGATGATTTTGACCGGGTATATAATAAACAGTTCAAACCTCTCCTGCAAGGGAAGATCAATAACTTCGTAGCGGCTTACAGGCGTATCCTCAATGGCAAAACATTCTGGTTCAACTCCAATGTACGCTCCTATAAATTCAACGATGACGGAACGCCTAACAGGATCGTAAGCTACACCTCCAACATAACCCAGCAACGGGAAAAGGAGATCGAGCTAATCAAGGTAAAGGAAGCTGATAAATTGAAGTCCGCGTTCTTGGCGAATATGAGTCATGAGATACGCACGCCGCTGAACGCTATCGTCGGGTTCTCAAATATAATCGCCGAGATTGATGATGAGGTAGAGCGTCAATCTTATTTAGATATCATCCATAAAAACAATGATTTGCTACTGCAACTGATCGACGATATCCTTGATTTCTCTAAAATCGAGGCGGGAACCATGGATTATCATTTCGAGGAAGTGGACATCAAGGATATATGTGGCGAAATCGCATTGGCAGACTCTATAAAGATGCCTTCAGACGTGGATCTGATCTTTGATCTCGACTCCCCATCCGTAATCGTTAAAACCGATGAGCGGAGGGTTATGCAAGTGATATCCAATTTCGTGAATAACGCTATCAAATTTACCACAAAAGGAAGTATCACGATTTATTATGAGATAGAAGGGGATTTTATCCGAGTCTGCGTGAAAGATACAGGTATCGGTATCTCCGCGGAAAACCAAAGACGTATATTCGAGCGATTCATCAAGGTAGATACTTTCCAGCAAGGTACGGGATTGGGATTAACCATCAGCCGAACCATTATCGAGGCATTAGGAGGTAAAATCGGCGTAGACTCTGAAGAAGGGGTGGGTTCCACTTTTTGGTTCACTCTGCCTTTGGACACAAAACGGACTGATATTGAGCTTTCACCGGACATCCTCGTCCAATCCGAAGAAACGCCCCGTTCAGATAGGCATCATTCCATCTTAATCGCCGAGGACGTTTATGAGAATTATTTCCTTTTGGAAACCTTGTTTGGCAAGCAATACCAACTTTATCATGCGCTAAACGGGCAAGAGGCTATCGATATGTTCGAGACATATCATCCGGACCTAATCCTAATGGACATAAAAATGCCGGTTATGGACGGATTCGAAGCAACTCGCAGAATCCGCACCTTATCCAAGACCATTCCGATCATAGCACTCACGGCATTCGCTTTCGAAAGGGAAAAGGAGATCGCCAAACAATGTGAATTCACGGATTATGTAGTGAAGCCCATTGATATAAAAGAACTAAAGAAATTAATCGCTAAGGTATTGGCATAAAAAAAGCGTGTTGCGACAATCGCAACACGCTTTTTTATTTACTTAGGCATCGGAGCGGCAGAAGGAGGAGGCGTTCCCAATCCCCATTCCTTATTCGCTTTCGGCCCCATCTCTAACTCTAACAAACCACCGGCGACGATATCGCTATGATTGAACCAAGGCTGGTTCAAGGTTACGCCGTTCAACTTAGCGGATTGTACGTATTTATTCTCATCGGACGCGTTATTCGCACGGATCTCGAACGTATTGCCGTTACCCATATCCACTTTCACGTCGGTAAACATCGGGCTACCGATATTATAGGTAGGAGAACCCGGAGTCACCGGATAGAATCCCATCTGACTGAAGACAACGAAAGCGGACATACCACCACCGTCCTCATCACCCGGTACACCCATCAAATCATTGCGGAACCATTGATTCAATAAGGTACGGATACGTTTCTGCGTCATCCAAGGCTTACCCGCATAATTATACAAGTACGGGATATGCAAGCTCGGCTCATTCGCCATAGAGAACATACCTACGTTACCCGTATGATCCGGAAGCGTGGAATAGAATTGCCATTTAGACATACCCAGCGGCGTATTGAACATGGAATCCAAGGCAGAGGTAAACGCCTCATTGCCTCCGATCAAAGAGATCAAGTCACCGATATTATGCTGTACGTCCCAACGATAAATATATCCGTTATTCTCATCGTAATAATCACGGGCACCCAGACCACCATCATAACGGTAATCCAATGGATAGATAAACTTGCCATCCTTATCTTTCGGATGGAAGAAACCTGTCTCCGGATTAAATACGTTCCGGTAATTGTAAGAGCGACGCAAATAATAATCCGCCTCGTCTTTCTTTCCCAATTCTTGAGCGATCTGGGACAAGCACCATTCATCATACGAAGTTCCTAAAGTCACGGCGATCGGCTGACGTTTTTCCCAAATGGATACGTTAGGCACCGTCTCTTTCTCTCCCGGTCTCAACGCAGGAATATAGCCATGTTCCTTGTAGAAATCGTCCAACCAACCGGCGGGAGCGGCAGACCACGGGATCAAGGTCTTTTCCTCGATACCTTTCTTACAAGCGATATAAGCCTTTTCCAGCTCAAACCCACGCAAGCCCTTGCGGTAAGCGTCGATCACGGTAGCGACAGCATGGTTTGAGTTCATACGGCGTGTATCTCCCGTCACCTCCGGGAAGGTAGGCATCCAGTCGGTACCCATCTGCTCCGCCATCAGGAGATAAGAGTTGATGATATCGTTCTCACGCTCATTATCGATCAAGACACGCAGGGGATGCGTAGCACGGTAGGTATCCCAAATCCAGTCGTCCGTATAGAAAGGCCGTCCGCCATCCTCATGGATCTTTCCGTCGAAAGCACTGTAATAATGTCCGTCCTCGCTCAAGTTTATCGGGCGTTCGTAGCAACGATATAAAGAGGTATAGAATACGGTCTTCTCATCCTTGGTACCGCCTTGTACTTGTATTTTACCTAAAGCGTCGTTCCAATCGTTGCGGGCGATCTTCGCTACCACATCCACGTCGTAAGCGGCGATCTCACGCTCCAGATTCTTCTTCGCCTGTTCCTCGCTGATAAAAGAGATACCGTAGCGAACGCCAAGTTTCTTCACGTCCTCCCCGAAGGAAAGGGCGATAGCGGCATTGGTACCTTCCACGGAGGTCTCGTTATAGTTGACACTGCCGTTCGACAATACACCCGCTTTCACAGGCTTCTGGTTCGTCTCGGCATATAAAAAGACTTTCGTTTTCTTATCTATATATTGATAACCGCTTACGGCGTTACCATTTACTTGTAGCTGTCCGTTACGGCTGTTAAATACCAGATAAGCCGGTCCCTCTTTCTCGAAAGTGAGCGAATATACGGCACTTTGATGGGACGGGGCGAAGTCCACGTCGATTTCCTCATTATCCAGATATACCTGATAACGGTACGGCAAGATCTTCTCCCGGTCATAGCTATAAGCGATCACGGGTCGCAAGCCGGATTCGTCACCTTGATAAGGGCATAAATTGAACGCAGAACGCTCACGATGGTTTGTCACGATAATAGGCAAACCGCCCAGACGATCGCCCGTGAAGTCCGCACGCTCCGGATATACACGTAGCATACTGTTCGGCAAATGCACGGTCGGGAAAGTAGGCACCAATAAATGGCTGATGTTTCCCATATAAGGATTCACGTAATCCACCGGGTCCATCGCCGAAGGAGAAGTCCCTCCCCCACCGGCGCATGACACCCACAGGAAAGCGGAAGCCAAAAGGGCCATCGAAGTTTTAAGCTTTGTCTTCATTTTGTCGATTATTAATTCGTTAATTATTCTTTGCTTCTCAGCCGGGTACTTTCCCGGTAATCCGTGAGACGTTGTCTCACGGGTAACAGAGCAAACGTCTCACTAGTAACTGAGCAAGCCGCTCACTGGTAAGGGAGCTATTTACTCAGCCGTCTTCGGACGATTTTCCGGGGCAGCTCCGAACTCCTTATTCGGTGTACTTCCCATCACAAAGGTAAGATTCCCTCCCTTCACGATATCATCATACAGAATATAAGAATTGTTATAAGGTTTACCATTTAGCAACACGGATTGGATATATACATTCTCCTTGCTGTTGTTCTGGGCTACGACCTCGAAAGTCTTACCCTCCGGCAAATGAACGGAAGCCTTATCAAATAACGGGCTACCGAACACGAACACGCCATTGGAAGGATTTACTTGGTAAAATCCCAAGGCAGACATGATATGCCAAGCGGACATCTGGCCACAATCCTCGTTTCCGATGATGCCCTCCGGCTGGTCGGTATAGAACACATCTTGGATGTAACGAACTTTCTCGGCTGTCTTCCATTGCTCGCCGGCGTAAGGATAAAGATAAGTGACATGATGGCTCGGCTCATTTCCATGGGCGTACATGCCGATCAAGCCACTGATATCCGGAGAGGCGTTCTCTCCTAACTCACCTTCCACCAAGAACAAAGAATCCAGTTTCGAGATAAACGGAGCGTCGCCACCCATCAACTCGATCAAGCCTTCCGGATGCTGGGGCACGAAGAATGTATAATGCCAACCATTTCCCTCACAGAAATCGCCTACGCTATGTATGGACTGGATCGGATCGTACGGCGTACGCCAGCTGCCATCATTCATTTTCGGACGGATAAAGTTGATATCCTTATCGAAATACTGCGTATAATATTTACCACGTTTCAAGTAATTCTGGTAATCCTCCGTCTTGCCCATTTTTTTCGCCATCAAGGCGATACCCCAATCATCGGCTGCGTATTCCATCGCGATAGAAGTAGCCTCACGTACCTTATCACAAGGGATATAGCCTTTTTCCAACACGTACGGCACCCCATTTTGCTTCTCATAGACAGAGGAAGCAACCATATAACGATACGCACGGTCGGCGTCAAAGCCGGTAAAACCTTTCAGATAGGCATCCGCGATAATAGGCACAGCGCTATATCCCGGCATTTGATCCGTCTCACCACCAATCAACGGCCAGATCGGTAATTTCTCTTGCTGGTCGTAAATGCTTAACATCGAGTTCACCAAATCCGACACATATTGAGGCTTGATAATCGTGAACAACGGATGCAAGGTACGATACGTATCCCATAGAGAGAAAGTGGAATAGTTCTTCCAAGTATTGTTCGTATACACCTTATCGTCATGGCCACGGAAATCGCCATTCGCGTCGCAATACAATGTCGGAGCGATAAACGCATGGTACATGGCGGTATAGAAAACCTTCTTGGCACGCTCATCTTTCGTATCGATGGAGATACAAGATAATTGATCATTCCATTTATCGATAGCCTCGTTACGAACCTCGTCGAAATCCCAATGAGAAAGCTCCGCACGTAAGTTAGCCAAGGCATTCTCGCAACTTACGGAAGAGATAGCGACCTTTACCAAGGCGGTCGGGGCATCTCCCTTAAAGGTAATCACTCCCTTTACGGACTCGCCTGTCAACTCATCATTACCCGCGGCCTCATCATCGTTGAATACAGCCAAAGACTCGATCGGCTGATCACATTTCAACGTAAAGAATACTTTGTGACGTGGGCTCCAACCTTTGGAAAAACGGTACCCCTCGATCGTGTACTCATCAATCTTCTTCAAATAAGTGTCATACGCTTTATCACCGATACCCTCCTTCAAGTTGATCAAGAGGCGATGCTCGCTTCCCGACGGATACGTATAACGATGTAAGGCTACACGCTCGGTCGCCGTCAACTCCGCTTTTACGCCATTATCCATCAGCAAAGAGTAATATCCCGGAGCTACGGCTTCGTTGGCATGTTTATAATAGGAAGAAGCGGCTCCCTCTATATTATCTTGCTCGCCACGGGCGGTACGTACCTCGCCCGTATAAGGCATCAGAAGGATATCCCCCAGATCAGAACATCCGGTTCCGCTCAAATGCGTATGACTAAATCCGATAATGATACTATCGGAGTAATGATAACCGGAACACCAGTCCCATCCCTTAAAAATATTCTGAGGACCTACTTGAACAGCTCCAAACGGAACGTTCGCCCCGACAAATACGTGTCCGTGCTCTCCCGATCCGATATAAGGATCTACATATGCGGTAAAGTCTGTCTTGTTTTCCGTTTTCTCCGGTGTAGCACAGGAGTATGCGAAAAATGTCAGGCATATCGCTATGCCTGACATTAATGGTTTATGAATGAAATTCATCTTAATTGCTTATTTCTTCTTTTTACTAGGTTTTACAGAAATAGGGGAAAGTTTATTGATCCCTTCCTCGTTTACGGAGAATGAGTAAGGCATATCCTCCGGATTAATACCACGATTCATATTCGGCTTGTCACCCATCTTGAAGTCGATCACGCCACCCTTAAACAAATCGTTATGATCCAGATAATTCTTAGTGTAGTTCTTGCCGTTGAACGTCATGGATTCGATATAGATATTCTTATCGCTGTTGTTCGGGGCATTGATCACCAAGTTGTTTCCATTCTCAAAATGGATCGTAGCCTTCTTGAACAGCGGAGCGCCCAACACATATTGGGTCGTACCCGGAGCTACCGGATAGAATCCTAACGCTGAGAATACATACCAAGCGGAAGTCTGGCCATTATCCTCATCACCGCAATAACCATCCGGACCCGGAGTATACATCTTATTCATTACTTGACGTAACCAATATTGAGCCTTCCAAGGTTGACCCGCATAGTTGTATAAATAAATCATATGCTGGATCGGCTGGTTACCGTGAGCGTAGTTACCCATATTCATCACGGTCATCTCGCGGATCTCGTGGATCACACCACCGTAGTAGCTATCATCGAACAAAGGTGGTACAGCAAACACGGAGTCAAGCATCATCACAAATGAATCCTTACCGCCCATCAAGTCGATCAATCCCTGAGGATCGTGGAATACAGACCATGAATAGTGCCAGCTATTACCTTCCGTGAAAGCATCACCCCATTTCAGCGGAGAGAACGGAGCCATGAACTCGCCATTCTCATTCTTGCCACGCATCAACTTGGTTTCCTTGTCGTACAGGTTCTTATAGTTCAACGCACGACGGGCATATAAATCCAATTCCTTTTTCGGACGGCCTAGTTGTTTAGCGATCTGCCAGATACACCAGTCATTGTAAGCATATTCCAATGTACGAGCGGCATTCTCGTTAATCTTCACATCGTAAGGAACATATCCCAACTTATTATAATATTCATGCCCCAGACGTCCTGTAGAAGAGACCTTCGGGTGAACGTTTTCCGTACCATGGATCAAACCTTTATATAGAGTCTCCAAATCGTCAACCTTCACGCCTTTCATATAAGCGTCTACCAAGATAGATGCCGAGTTATTACCGACCATGCAACCACGGTGGCCCGGACTTGCCCATTCCGGGAAGAAGCCGCTTTCCTTATACGTATTGATCAAACCCTCTTGCATTTCCTTGTTTACAGACGGGAACATCAAGTTCAAGAACGGGAACAAACTACGGAACGTATCCCAGAATCCGGTATCGGTAAACATATAACCGGGTAATACCTCACCATTATACGGGCTGTAATGAACCACCTCGCCTTGAGCGTTGATCTCATAGAACTTACGAGGGAACAACAATGAACGATAGAAGCAAGAATAGAAAGTACGGTATTGATCCAAATCTCCACCTTCAACCTCGATCTTGCTCAAATGCTCATTCCAAACATCCTTACCTTTCTGAACCAAAGTATCAAAGTTATCGTTACCTAATTCCTTCATATTGATAGCGGCCTGATCGAAGCTAATAAATGAGGAAGCCACCTTAGCGTGGACAATCTCACCTTTCTTCGTCTTGAAACCGATAACGGCTCCTACATGGTCACTCGTTTGTTCCTTCGTTCCCTCTTTCAAGGAAGCGTCGGCAAATGTAGCCTCGTATGTGAAAGGTTTATCAAACTCGATCACAAAGTAATTCTTGAAATTATCGGGAACCCCGCCGCTATTCTTCGTTGAATAACCGATGATCTTATTCTCCTCCGGAATTACCTTGATATAAGAACCCTTATCCAAGGCATCCACCACGATATAAGAATGCTCGTTTTCAGGGAAAGTGAAACGGAACATAGCCGCACGATCTGTCGGCGTTAATTCCGTCACCACATCATGCTCCGCCAAATATACCTTATAATAATAAGCCTTGGCGATCTCCCCTTTGTGAGAGAACCAGCTCGCACGTTTATCTTGGTCGAACTCCGGTTTACCAACCACCGGCATGATCGCAAATTGTCCGTAATCATTGATCCACGGACTTGGCTGGTGGGTCTGTTTAAAACCACGGATCTTGTTAGCCGTATATACATACTGCCATCCATCTCCCATCTTACCAGTCTGAGGAGTCCAGAAATTCATACCCCACGGACGAGCGATCGCCGGATAGGTATTTCCTGTAGACAACTCAAAAGAAGATTGCGTACCCATTAGCGGGTTTACATACTCTACGGGGTCAAAAGCCTCATTCACAGCCGCCACGGCAGGTTTCCCCACCCACATCAGCATCGCCGCTAAAGCCAAAGCCCAAACGCTTTTTTTCTTCATGATATAGCTATTTAATTAATAATATAATTTATCCGTTTTTGTGTTTTATATTCATAGTTGGACTACAAATATCCATTTAATTAACATGAATAGAAAGTGATTCTCGTGTCATTTATTTAGAAATATCCCTTTCTTTCTTATGAATTTCTGGCATTATACGAATCTAGGTGCAAATCTAACAAAAAGAATTAGAAAAAAGAAATCCAATGAGCTAGATCATGCCCTATTCATCGCACTTTTATCATTCCCGAAAAAGATTAAATATCACATGCGAGTTCCGTACGAACTATGTCTATTCTACAATATAATATTACATATAAATGTAATCAATCTAAACTTAATTTAAAACAAGAGCAAAATGACAAAGAATGAATCTAAGCTATTATCCCTTCAAGGGATAGCTAAAGCCTCAGCGTTCTGTTTGCTGCTTTCTGCCTTCTCTGTAGACGCCGCTATGGCCGTTCCCGCTTCCGCAGGTACGGTTGATGAAGTGATGGTCGTACAGCAGGGTAAGAAAGTGACAGGTATGGTTGTTGATGGTGCTGGTGAGCCTGTTATTGGCGCTAACGTGGTGGTGAAAGGCACTACAAATGGTACGATCACGGACTTCGACGGTAATTACTCGTTGGAAGGCGTGTCCGCAAATGACATCTTGGTGGTATCCTATATCGGTTATTTGTCCCAAGAGATCCCGGTGGGAAATCAATCTTCAATAAAAGTAACTTTAAAAGAGGACACTCAAACTTTGGACGAGGTTGTAGTTGTAGGTTATGGTACGATGCGTAAGTCAGACGTGACCGGTTCTATCGGTGTGGCTAAAGGAGACGACTTGACAAAGAATCAAAACTTTAGTGCGCTAGACAACTTGCGCGGTAAGGTATCTGGTGTAAACATCTTCTCAAACTCCAGCCAGCCGGGTGCTTATTCTAACCGTGTCGTTATCCGTGGTATGGCTACTATCAACGCTTCTTCAAACCCTCTATATGTGGTAGACGGTGTTGTTATGGAGAACTTCGACTTGGTGAACCCGAATGATATCGAGTCTATGGAGGTCTTGAAAGATGCTTCCGCTGCCGCTATCTACGGTGCTCGTGGTGCCAATGGTGTTATCATGGTAACTACGAAGCGTGGTAAGAAAGATGGTGAAGGTGTACAGGTTAGCTATCAAGGATCTGTCAGCGCAAGCCATATCGCTCGTAAGATGGATACGATGAACGCCCAAGAGTGGTGTGACGCATTCATGATTGGTCTGGAAAACGAGAATAAGTGGCAAGGTAAAAATTGGTCTTTGAACCGTGCTGATTGGTTTAATGATTCAGATTTCTTTGATGCAAACGGTAATCCTCTGTATGATACGAATTGGCAAGATGAGGCTACTCGTACCGCGGTTTCTCACAACCATCAGTTGAATATCCAACAAGCGGGTAAGAGCTCTTCAATGGGTGCTTTCTTGAACTATACGGATCAACAGGGTATTGTAAACAATACGTATAATAAGCGTATTAATGCGAAGTTGGCATACGACGCAAATCCTACGAAGTGGTTGTCTACGGCAGTCAATGTATTGGTTAACCATACATGGGGGCGTTATACGCCTGAGGATGGTGGTGGCCAAGAGGCTCGTCGTACCATGATCGAGATGGTTCCTTGGATGCCGATTCGCGATAAGAATGGTAAATATACCACTTCTACCTCTTCTTCCATTGGTGATGTATTAGGCTTTGAGGGTATGTCTAACCCAGTCATGATCTTGGATATGCAAAAACGTATGCGCTACAACACGCAGGTGTTTGGTAACGCCGCTTTGACATTCCACTTGGCTGAAGGTTTGGATTTGAAGACTCAACTAGGTCTTGACCATCATAATAAAACGTATAGAGGTTATTCTTCTATCGATTTGAACAACATCTCCATGCCGAATGGTTGGGCTGAGTACCAAAATTGGAATACACTTTATTGGCAGGAGGAGACTTACTTGACTTACAATAAGGTATTCGGTGATCATCGTATCAACGCTATGGCTGGTTTGTCTTGGCAAGAGCGTGTGCAAAAGTGGAATAAGGCACGAACAGAAGGTTTCTCGGATGATTTCTTTGAGGACAATAATATGTCCGCAGGTACAACTCCGGCATCTCCTGAGTCTTCTTACGATCGGTGGGCGATGAACTCTTATTTCTTGCGTTTCGCTTATACATATAAAGATCGTTACTCCGCAACCGTAACAGGTCGTGTCGATGGTTCCTCTAAGTTTGGTGAAAACAACAAGTATGCGTTCTTCCCATCTGCAGGTTTGGCTTGGAATATCTCTCAAGAGGATTTCATGCAAGATCAAAGCACGATCAGCAATTTGAAGTTGCACACTAGCTACGGTTTGACTGGTAACTCCGAGATTGACACTTATCGGTCATTGGCTCGTGTTTCTTCTGGTACGCTTTTGATCAACGATATTCGCGCTCCGTATTCTTACATCAGCTCTATGGCGAACCCGGATTTGAAATGGGAGAAGACTGGTCAGTTTGATGTTGGTTTCGAGATTGGATTCTGGCAGAACCGCTTGTCTTTCGATGTAGCTTACTATAACAAGAAGACAACCGACTTATTGTTGGATTGCCCGATTCCTCACACTACAGGTTTCACGACAGTGTATAAGAATATCGGTTCTGTAAGAAACCAAGGTATGGACTTAATGATCAGCGCACGCCCAGTTCAGACACAAGACTTCAATTGGAGTTCTACGATTAACTTAAACTTCAACAAGAACAAGATCCTTCAGTTGGGCGACAATAATGAGGATATCGAGATGAACAGCTGGGTAGGTGGTTCTGAAAGTATCTTGCGTGTAGGTGAGAACATGAGTTCTTTCTATGGCTACAGACGTTTGGGTGTTTATACGGAGGAAGATTTCAATAACGGCTTGTGCGAGAAGAACCAGATCGGTCGTGCGAAACGTACGGATAAGAAAGAGATCATCGGCAAAGGTATGCCGGACTGGACTGGAAGCTGGATCAACAACTTCTCTTACAAAAACTTCGATTTGACGATGGACTTGCAGTTCGTATGGGGTGTTGAGACCATGCAACAGTTCTACCACTCTACTTACGACCGTTTCGGTATCACGAATGGTTTGAGCAATATTTTATATGACGCATATAACGGATCGAACCCGAACACGATGCAACAGGCTGTTTACTTGTGTAACTCAGGCCATGCAGGTCAGGATACGACAGTAGATTCTCAATGGATCGCCAATGGTTCTTACTTGCGTTGTAACATGTTGCAATTGGGTTATACTTTTGACTCAAACGTGATTAGCAAGATCGGTTTGTCTGCTTTGCGTTTGTACGCAAGTGCGAATAACTTATTCTTGATTACTGCTAGCGATTTCACAGGTTACGATCCTGAGGGTACATCGCAGGGTGATAGTAATAAGTTCGGTCAGAACATGGTATTCTTCTCTTATCCAAGAGCGAGAACTTTCACGTTCGGTGTTAATGTAACATTTTAATTCATTTAATCAGTAGAATTTTTAGAAATGAAAAAAATATTGACAGTAGCGATTGCATGCGCTTGTTTAACCGGGTTCAGCGCATGTAATGATTTCTTGGAAGAGAAACCGAAGTCATCGTTGACAGCCCCGGATTATTACCAGACAGAGGCTCAAGCTCAGGCTAACGTGAACTATTTGTATCGTACGGGAGCTTCAAGTAAGCTCACAGGTGCGGGTAGTGCTTACGTAGGTCCGTTTGCCTCTATCACAGGACAATTGACCGGTTACTTTACAAACAGTTATGAAGGTCAGGAGCTGACTTGTAAATATTCTCGCGAGTTGACTCGTCAGCAGAATACGATGACTGTTTCCGTAACTATTGACGGTATATGGGATGATTGCTACAAGGCTATCAACGTAGCTAATGGCGCTATCAAGTATATCCCCGAGATCTCAATGGATCAGTCTTTGGCAAATCGTTTGATCGGTGAGGCAAAGTTCTTTAGAGCTTGGAACTACTTCAACTTGGTGAAGATCTTTGGTGGTGTTCCATTGACAGTAGAGCCGTACGAATCTATGGAGAACATGTATTTGGAGCGTGCTTCTGTAGAGCAAGTATATGCTCAGGTCGAATCCGACTTGAAGGATGCCGTTAATGCTTTGCCGGCTGCTACTTTCTACAACAATAGTAACCGTATCACGAAGTATGCTGCCGCTATGGTTTTGACTTCCGTTTATATGCAACAAGGTAAGTATGCCGACGCTGCTTCTGCGGTAAAGACGGTGATCGATTCTCCGCATGCTTTGGCAACCAACGATGATTTAGCATTGGGTTCTGCCTATAATAAGATCCGTACGACAGACGGTTTGGCTGAGTCTATCTATTCTTATGAGTACAACGCAACGATCAGTAACGGTGGTTGGTGGCCTACTTATGCGTTCAACTCAGCGGCTACAGCTATATTTGGTACGTATTCTATCTTTGAGCGTACATACGGGCCAACGAATCAATTCTTGAACGTGTATGCGGCAAACGACTTACGTATCCAGCCAAATCAATTCTTCCATTGGAATTATACAAATCCGGATAATGGCAAGACTTGGACGGCTCCTGAGAATGCTTGTGGTTGCTGGTTCTGGTATGATGAGGACGCTTTGTTGAACACAGGACGTTCTACGAAAGACCGTGATATCTTCCGTTACGCAGAGGCTTTGCTTGACGCTGCTGAATCTATCGCTCAGTCTCAAGGTGTAACAGCTGAGGCTGCCGGCTATTTGGCACAAGTTAAGGCTCGTGCAAACATGGAAGGTAAGACGGTAGCCGCAATTACTGCCGATCTTCAGAAATTAGGTAAGCAGGCCTTTATCGAGGAATGCTGGACAGAGCGTTTGCGTGAGTTCCCGTTGGAATTCAAGATTTGGGATGACTGTTTGCGTACAGGTAAGTTCCCTGTAATCTCTTCTACAGAGAAGGGTAAGGTTACATACGTTGACTTAGTTGGCGCAAAGAACGCTTCCGGCGCGACCTTCAAGTCTTCCGACTTGTTATGGCCGATCTCTTTGAACGAGATGCAACGTAACCCGAGTTTGACTCAAAATGAGGGTTATGCCGTTCAATAATAAATTTCAATAACTGATGGCTAGAGAGGGAGGGAATGAGCGATCATCCTTCCCTCTCTTTTTGGTAGCTTGATTAGTCAGCAAGTTGCATGAAACAATGTATAATATACAGAATTTTGGTTTGGTTGTCTTATTATTCACTTTCAACTATGAAAACAAAAGAGCAAGAAATGACATACTGGATTCTGCTAAGTTAGAAGGACGGTTGGAAGGTGAAGAAAAAAGAATGATTTTCTGAGCAGTACTACTGACTTACTCAAAGGATATATACTTATTTTGCCCACGCAGTATATATTACTTTGCCAAGTCACTAGTACTTCATAAACATCCTTTACTTTGACACAGGCTAGAGGATAAGCAATTGCTTCCTTCTGTAAACAAAAAACGCCCAAAATTGCTCTCTGCTATAAACAATTTGTTATATTTGCATATATATAAGTACGATTATGGAGCGATTGATAGAGATGTATCGAAAGAAGTTGCGATTTACCTCTACCGCCTTTATTAGAAGCACGGTGTACGAGATTAATCGGGATGCCCGGTTGATCGGTATAAGAGGTGCTCGGGGAGTGTACCGCAACAGCATATCAAGCGAAATTTTCCGCAAGACGAACGAACCATATATGTCAGCTTAGATAGTATCTATTTCTCTGACAATACATTATATGACTTTGCGGATCGTTTCGTGAAACGAGGAGGAACACGCTTACACTTGGATGAGGTACATAAATCCCCCCAGTAAAGCCAAGAGTTGAAGAATATATACGATGATATGCCAGAACTGCAAATTATCTTTACCGGCCCCTTTTATCCCGAATATCAGTAAGCTCTGCGAATGGATTAGTATCACGAGAAACGTTTTATTGACTTATCTAAACGTATTGGCAGAAAGTAAGCTGACCTACAACTGTTTCTACTTTTGGTATCTCTCGCCTGCAAAAGCCGGACAATATCTACTTGAAAAATAGAAATCTGATGTATATCCTCTCGCCTTTGAAAGCGAATATCGGCAACATGCGGGAGACGTTCTTTGCGAACCAATTGAAAAAGTCTCACCAAGTAACAACCTTAGATTTACATCCGAGTATTACAGATAAAATAGAAAGGATAAATTTGTAAAGTATGAGCGAAGCCAACGATTTTTTGGTGGATGGAATTTATACGTTCGAGATCGGTGGCAAACGAAAAAGGTACTCACCAATAGAAGGGATACCGGACGGTTTTATCGTTGCGGATGATATAAAAATAAGATCCCGTTATGGATGATGGGGTTCTTGTATTAAGGAAGAAAGGGAAGAATAATCACTCATCCTTCCCTTTCAGCCATCAGTTATTGAAATAAAAAGTAATTACTTCGCTGAATATCCCTCATTCTGAGTTAAATTCGGATTACGTTGGATCTCGTTTACAGGGATCGGCCAGTATAAGTCTGTTGCCTTGAATGTAGCACCGCTACCATTCTTAGCGCCAATTAAATCAACGAATTGAACCTCACCCTTGTTTGTAGCGGAGATTTGAGGGAATTTACCTGTACGAACACAGTCATCCCAAATCTTCATTTCCAATGGGAACTCACGTAAACGCTCTTTCCAGCACTCTTCAATAAAAGCTTGCTTGCCTAATCTTTGAAGCTCGGAAGCGATTGTAGAAACATCCTTACCTTCCATGTTAGCACGTGCCTTAACTTGTGCCAAATAGCCGGCAGCCTCAGCGTTTACCCCACTAGACTGAGCGATAGCTTCAGCGGCAGATAATAATGTTTCAGCATAACGATAGAAGTTCCAGTCTTTCGTACCCTTACCAGTCTCTAAGATAGCAGTCTCATCATACCAGTACCAGTTACAAAGCATCTTCATATCCAGAGTTGTTCCATCAACAGGATGCGTATATGTACGATGGAAGAACTGATTCATCTGGGCACGCAAGTCTTTCTCACCATACACATTCAAATAACGCTCGCTAACACCATACACATTTACCCACAAAGAGTATTTGTTTCCAGTAGAAGAATTAGCGAAGAATGTCGGAGAAATCAAATTGAATGCGTGAACCGGGATATTACCGTTAGGAGAAATAGCTGCGTCATATTCACGGGCATAAATAACCTCTGGCAGATCATCTGTTGTACGTAACTTATTGAACGCACTACCTTCCGCAAGGTTATCGTTAGTAGCCAAAGCGAATTTTCCGCTATTGATTACATCTTTCAATGGAGTAACCGCATTAGCGTACTCTCCTAGTCTCATGTAAACATCGGCCAGCAACATATCAGCCGCATATTTTGTCACACGGTGACTATTTCCTGCAAAAGTAGCATTAGGTAAATTCTCTACAGCAAACTGTAAATCAGGAATGATAACTGTATTGAAAACTTCCGATGCAGCCGTACGAGTCGGATATTCAACCAAAGTAGCATCTTCTGTAGGTTCTGTAACCATTGGAACATCACCAAACATTTTTACAAGATAGAAATAGTTCAATGCACGGAAGAAACGAGCCTCTGCTTTATACTGAGCTTGATTATCCATTTCCACACCATCAACATACTTGATAACTGCGTTCGCTACATTGATCGACTTATAACAACTTTTCCAAGTGTCATTAGTCAAATAATTACAACAAGATTGCGTAAAGTCCTGACGAGTCAACTGGCGAGCATAGGAACAGTCTACTTCCTGACCTTCATATTCATTCACGAAATAACCAGTTACCATGTTCATTACAGACAAGCTAGAACCTCTATAAGCACCAGTCATATTACCCATCTTATCAGGAGCACCATCACGATATAGATAATTGACATTGCCAATAATATCAGCACTTGTCTTATAATAGGTATCCAAAGTCAAGGACGACTTCGGATCCTCATCCAAAAAACTGTCACATGCGGTAAATCCTACCAATCCCGCACATAAAATAGCTGTTGTTAATATTTTTTTCATTGCAATTTTCTGAATAATTTAATTAATTAAAATGTTACATTTACACCCAACGTAAACGTTCTAGCTCTCGGATAAGAGAAGAAGGCCATATTCTGACCAAATTGTTCTGGAGATACTGAACCGTTAGATGTAGAGATCTGAGATGTACTTTCAGGATCGTACCCATTAAAGTCTTTCGCTGTAATCAAGAACGCATTGTTCACATTCAAATATAGGCGTAAGCTACTAAACGGAGTCTTTGCCAATTGATTTGAGTCAAAAGTATAACCTAACTGGATTAAGTTCGCACGTAAATAAGAACCATTAGCCACCCATTGAGAGTCTGTCAAAGTATCCTGTCCTGCGTGACCACCGTTGAACAACCAGATAGCTTGCTGCATAGAATTAGGATTCGTTCCATTATATGCGTCATACAAGATATTTGTCAAGCCGTTAGTCTGTCCGAAACGGTCATATGTAGAGTGATAGAACTGTTGCAAGGTCTGAACACCAGCGACAAATTGTAAATCCAAAGTGAAATCCCAATTCTTGTAACGTAATGTATTGATCATAGATCCAGTCCAATCGGGTACACCTTTACCTATGATCTCACGCTCAGAAGAACGTTTCGCACGACCGATCTGTTTCTTCTGGCAGTTACCAGCTTCATAATCTTCTATTGTATAAACGCCTAAACGTTTGTAACCATAGAAACTACCTACGCTTTCGCCTACACGCAAGATAGAAGCACCGCTCACCCATTCGTTTTTCAAGATATCCTCGTCATTGTCACCCAAAGATAAGATCTTATTTTTATTGAAGTTAGCATTGATGGATGTTGTCCATGTGAAGTCTTTTGTATCAATATTGCGAGTAGATAACATCAGATCCAAACCTTGGTTACGGATAGAACCGATATTCTTATAAACAGTCTCGAAACCTGTTGTATGAGGAACCGGAGCATCCAATAACAGATCAGAAGTCTTCTTGTTGTAATAAGAAGCATCTAACGTAATTCTATTATTGAACAAACCTAAATCGAAACCTATATCGAACTGGGCGGTTTTCTCCCATTTCAGATCAGAGTTAGGCAATCTATTTAAATAAGAATAGGAATTACGTGTTCCGTTCAATAATAACGTTTCGCTCTTAACTGTTGCTAAAGATTTGTAAACACCAATCTCAGAGTTACCAGTCAAACCGTAGCTGGTATGCAACTTCAAGTTGCTGATCGTATTTTGATCAGACATAAAGTCTTCTTGCGTGATGTTCCAAGCCAAACCCGCTGATGGGAAGAACGCATATTTATTATTCTTACCAAACTTAGAAGAACCGTCATAACGACCAGTAATTGTAGCGGAGTAACGATCCTTGAATGTATAAGCGAAACGTAAGAAATAGGAGTTCATAGCCCAACGTTCCCAATAAGTCTTCGGAGCATCAGGCTTCGTACCTGCGTCCATATTGAAGTCCTCAAAGAAATCGGTAGTGAAGTTTTCTGTATACATTCTAGAATAATCATACTTGCGCTCCTGCCAAGACAAACCGGCCATAGCGTTGATACGGTGCTCGCCAATCGTCTTATTATAAGTCAAGTAAGTCTCTTCCTGCCAATAAAGAGTATTTGCATGATATCTTTCAGCACGTCCATGTTGGTCATATGCCAAATTCACCAAGTCACTTGGCATATATTTATGCAAAGTCTTAAAGTTAGCGTCAACACCGAATTGAGTCTTCAAATCCAAACCTTCGATGATATGGAATGTCAAGGCTGCATTACCGAATACTTTTGTATTATAGTTCATATTCTTATAGGTCTTCAAGATATGAACAGGGTTAGACATTGCCTCAAAGTCCATTGGCATCCCTTCTGGAGTATTGGTGGAGGTATATTTGCCATTATATTGAACCGGCATCCAAGGAACCATTTCAATCATAGTACGACGAGCATCCTGTCCACCACCGTCTTCTGGAGTAGAGTTACCCCAAGTATGGTTCACCGCCAAGTTGATCGCTGTAGATAACCATGTTGTAGGATTCGCATCATAAGCGATCTTTGCATTCAAACGTTTTGAATAGGTATTCAACATGATACCTTGGTTATCAGTATAGTTCAAAAATGCACCCATAGATGATTTCTCGCCACCTTGCTGAACATTCAATTGATGGTTATGAGAGATCGCTGTACGAGTTGCCTCATCTTGCCAATCTGTATCATAAAGAGGATTACCGTTAGAATCGAAGAAACGACGATCTGTAAACCAATCCGCACGATTAGTAGACCAGTTAAATGGATTGCCATCCTTATCAGATCCCCATCTATTCTCATTCTCAATACCTTGCATAAAAGCATCGCACCACTCCTGCGCATTCATCGTATCCATCTTACGAGCGCGATGAGCCAAGCTTACAGAACCAGAGTAGCTAACCTTCGTTCCACCTTCTTTGTTACCACGTTTCGTAGTAACCATGATAACACCATTGGCACCACGAGCACCATAGATAGCGGTAGCGGAAGCATCTTTCAATACCTCCATAGACTCGATGTCATTCGGGTTCATCAAATAGAAGTTCTCCATTACTACGCCGTCCACAACATACAACGGATCAGAAGAGGCATTAATTGTCGCTTGACCACGGATAACAACACGGCTACCATAAGCACCCGGCTGGCTAGAGTTAGAGAAGATATTTACACCGGCAGCCTTACCACGCAAGTTATCCAATGCACTAAAGTTTTGAGCTTTTAACATCTCTTCTCCTTTAGCTGTAGAAATAGAACCTGTTACATCCGATTTACGCATCGTACCGTAACCTACTACTACTACCTCATCCAAAGTCTGTGTATCTTCTTTCAATGTAACATTGATTGCAGATTGGTTGCCTACAGGGATCTCTTGAGATAAATAACCAATATAGGAAATCACCAAAACTCCGTCGGCGGGCACACCCTCGATCGTATAATTTCCATCGAAATCAGTGATCGTACCGTTTGTAGTGCCTTTCACCACCACGTTAGCGCCAATAACAGGCTCACCTGTACCGTCAACAACCACACCTGTTACTTTCTTGCCTTGCTGCACTGCCATTACTTCATCAACCGTGCCTGCGGGAGCGGGAGCGGCCATAGCGGCGTTTACAGAGAAGGCAGAAAGCAGCAAACAGAACGCTGAGGCTTTAGCTATCCCCTGAATGGATAATAGCTTAGATTCATTCTTTGTCATTTTGCTTTGTTTTTTAATTAAGTTTAGATTGATTACATTGTCTATGTAATTTTTATCGTTATAGATGGACATAGTTCGTACGGAACTAGTGCGCCATTCATGGTCTATATCATTAAAAACTGGGCAAATGTATAACTTTTTTTGTAAACTAGACTTAAATCTATAGTATTTTTTTAATAAAAATGACACATTTATCACAAATCACCCCTTGAAACCAAGAATATCAGCCCTTAAATGTACTAAAAATATATTGTTCCGTACGGACTTACAATAGTATCATCGTCTTTCTATCACATAAATAATTAACTATCAAATATTAACAGTAAAAACACTTTAAATTGGTTACAATAAACAAATGTTAAATTTATTGAGATTCAAGGCTAGGCGAAAATGGCACTAGTATGGCTTCTATGAAAAAAACAGATAATATATTCAGAGACTGGATAATATAAAAAAATTTAGCCTTCCTTTATAAATAAAAGAAGAACCACATTATCTACAATCTTTCTACCAAGAAAGCGCCATAGACTTATTCCCACAAGGCTTGAAATCCAATAAGGCATTACCCGAAACAGAGTCTCTCATGACACTCTTCACCCATCACTCTAACACAAGCAAGTCTTCTGCTTAGAATAATACCGATTTATTTGGGATTAAATCCTATCAAAACATTCAATATACAAACATAAGACAAACTGGATAAGGGCGGGCAAACCCCGCCCCTACCATGCTACCAAGATAATTTTATAAACTTATTCTCCCACGGAGCGAAACTCAACGGATTCCCCGAAACTGGGTCTCCAACGACATCACAAACCGTAGTTTTCACAAAATTAATTTTATCTGAAGTTACGGAGAAAGTAGCTGGCTTCCCGCCTATCTCACGCAATTGAAGCATAACAGCATTCTCGCCTTCCACAGGCCTCATGTTTACCAACAACAAATTCTCCGGTACGATCTTGAAAATGGAAGCCGATTGAAGAGGCTCCACCTTTTTATCTCCGGCAGGCAAAACACGGGTCAAGAACGGAATCCGGTTTTCCCAAGCGAACTTAGTCGCATACTCAATAGTGTTGTCTTTCGAAGAGTTGATGAAGTAACTCCATTGCATCTCTCCCATTTGGTCCGCATTGAAATTGGTTACCCAATAGTTGTTCATCGGCCATGAATACATATTCGTGGACTGAGGTACGGCTCCGGCCTTATACCGCCCCGTATTGATCGCCCCAAATTGCATTAATGGTATTTCTTGGCTACCCATCACGACCTGTGACTCTCCATTACGAGCCGTAGCGAAGTTTTGCACCGTGTACCAATCGTTAGAGGAGCCCGGGATTTGGTCTACACCCGCCTCAATCGATCCGCCGGGTACATCCAAATGGATCTTACCGCTTTCAACCTCAAACGGGAAAGCGATATAAACCGCTTCCGGATCTGTTACCGCTTTTTTACGCAAGCGATAAACTACCTCGATTTTCTTTGTTACGTTAAATACACGGAATTCCACCATCAAATTATTCGGCTCACGTCCCGCTACTGTCTCTCCCCGAAAACGATATGTATCCCAAACATCGCCTTTCTCATATTTCTCGAAACGCATCTTCTCGGGACGACGGCGGAGGAATTGGGGAGCACGATATTGTTCCATCGGATGACGGCTATCGATAATCTCATAAATAAACTCTCCCATCTCCCATTCCGCATCCGGCGTAACCAATTGTTTGTTCAAATCCTTATCATATAATTTACGAATCGTACCTTTACGGGTATTGAAGTCGATGGCATACCAAGGATTCTCCACATGTGTCTCTTTTAATTCCGTTGCGCCCTGTATTTCCGGACGTGGCGCATCCTTTACTTTTATATAATACTGCGCATATCCCAAGGCCGGGACATCTTTCACGTAAAAGCTCCAATAGGTACCGTCGGAACGGCTTTCGCCAGCTTGTGCGGGAATTACGTTGCCAGCCGCATCCACGATCTCGAAAGCCTTGTCTTTCGGAAGAATCTGATGATCGACATAAGCTTTAGCGATACCGCTATAACTCCAGTTGAGCGTATTGAATACAGCGATAGACGGAACGTCGCTTTTAGGCACGAATGATTGTAATATACCCATAGTAGCCTCTCCCAGCAAACCGGAATGGCGATAGGCTTCCCACGCATACGATTGTTTCAAGGAGCGTTGTTCCCAAGTTTCCAGTCCATAAGCGTTACGTACGCTCTCGCTATGCCCGAAAGTATGCTCATCATAGAACAAAAGAGCTTTGTTGATGTCCTGAATCCGATCATTGATGTCTTTCGGCAATTGAGCGCCTAGCATTTTAGCAAATGACAATCCGGCTTGATTCGCGATAATATCCGAATGAGTCACACGAGATATGGCGGCTTCACGGGCACCGGAAGCGAAACCATCCGTCCACCAATCCGGCCAAGCTCCACGAATAGTCTGAATATGATCCGCATATTGGCTCTCTACCGTCTTAAAAAACTCACTGGCTACCGCCGTGCGTAATTTCGGCCATTCATACTTCTCATTCCATTTCTGTAACATCTCGCAACTTTTAGTCGAAGGGGGCGCATTATCCGTAAGATATCCCGAATGCTGCACCGCTAATATATCATACGGATAATTTTTCGCTTCCATTTCACCTAAATAAGTTAAAACACGCTCCTCAAACTGGTCAAAGTTATCTGTATGAATCCCGAAAAAATTACCATAGTGATAATGCTCCGCACGATAGGTCAAGACCTTCTTCCCGGATGGAGATTCCCACCAGAATACGGTAGGTTTATCAAAACAGATCAACGCCCGGTGGCCATGGGTTCCCATATTCACATATTTCACGCCGGCATCCGCGAAATACTCGCTGAAGCACCAACCGATTCCATTCACGTCGTCTTGCATAGCTACCTCGGCACGCATCCCGTTCTCACGGAATTGCTTGATCGGATAAAGGGAGGCGGCGAGCGTTTGCTCATCGGGTAATTCGTCAAAGTTCAAGTACATCGTAGCTAATTCGATACGACCCTCTTTTACCCGCTGCTTCAGGCGAGCGATCTGTTCCGCCGGACGGCATTTCAAATATTCGCTAACCGCCCAAGCGATCTCGCAAGTCCAACGGAATTTAGCGAAATCCGGATAATTATCCGTAGCATCACAATAATCCAACGCATAATCAATATATCGTAGATGTTCCGCTAAGATTTCCATTTGGGAACGAGTATAACCGATATCCGTATGCGTGTGCTGCACCATATTCATCTGCCAATGGCGAACCGGTTTTACGGTAACCGTACTTTCCTCTTTCTCTTTCCCACTTGTCAGCGTCAACGGTAATTGGCAAGTCGTGCTAACCTCGGGTATCTCGATTCGGAATACATTCTCTCCGGACACCAGTTTCTCTTTACGGCTTTGCTCACCTAAACGGATCATTACCGTAGAAGGCTCTCCCTCATGTTTCACGGAGATCTCGACCTTTTGGGTCAGTCCGTTTTTCGATTTATAAACCGCCGGTAATACACGGCTCTTGACATCCGATAATCCCGGAGACGCATGAACCGACAATGTCCCGATCAACAAAGCCAATCCTGCTGATAAATAAGTTCTTTTTTTCATCTTATCGTGTTTTTATTGATATAAGTCCTATATACAACATACATATTAATAATAGCATCAAGCCGGCTACCTGTCCGAACATATCGGCTATGCCTCCCATACAAGGCGTAATCAAAGCGCCTCCTGATACACCCATAATCATCAAGGCCGAGACCTCGTTCGATTGCTCCGGCCGATGTTCCAACGCAAAAGAGAACAGGATCGAAAACACATTCGAGCAAGCCAAGCCAACCAGTACGATCATAACGCCCATGCCCCACAAGCTATCCGAGATAAGCAATCCTACGAAAGCAAGGATAGCGATAAGCATGCTTCCCCTTAAGAAGGGTCGTGACGAGATCCTCGCCAGCAATATAGCCCCCAGGAAAGAACCTCCGGTACGAGCGGCGAAATAAAGGCTACTCCCTAATCCAGCCTCTTGCAACGGCATGGATAACTTTTCCATCAATAGCTTAGGGATCGTCGTATTCAGACCGACATCGATCCCGACAATACACAGAATCCCCAAGAAAAGCATCCGTATCCTAGCATCTTTACATAAAGCTAACGTAGAGGCGAACGAGGCTTCTTGCCCCTCTCCTTCCTCTTTACCCGGAATAGTCGTTATCAACCAGATGATAGATAACAAGGTAGTCACCGAATAGACAATGAATATCAACTTCCAATCTCCCCAGAAAGAAGAAGCTATACCTGCAATAATCGGCCCTAAGAAGGAAGATATCGCCTTAATAAACTGCCCTAAAGTAAGCACGCTCGTTACTTTATCCGGATTTACCACCCGCGCTACCATCGGATTCAAGGACACTTGCAAGATCGTATTTCCAATTCCCAGCAAAGCGAACGCAAACAAGATACAAGCAAAGTCATAGAAGAATAGAGGTATCAGCATCGCCAAGGTTGTGATAGCCAAGGCTACGACCACCGTATTCCTACGCCCGTGCCGTCCCATCCAGATACCGGTAGGGACAGAGAACAGGGCGAACCAAAGAAAGACCATCATGGGCAATAGGTTCGCCAACGTATCGGACAAACCAAAGTCCATCTTCACATAATTCGTGGCAATTCCCACGACATCCACGAATCCCATCACGAAAAAGCCGAAAAGGATCGGGAATATAGCGGAGTTCGTACTTTTAGTTCTCATATCGATCTTTTGGTTGGTTACCCATTTCTAAAACCAAATGTCCACCTTGAACAATCTCCGAGAAAGGAATACGAGTATCCGTCAATGGTTTCCCGTTTAAGTCCATGGATTGCACGTAATCATTTTGCTTACTATTATTACGAGTCTCGATCACGAATTCCTTCCCTTTATAATAGCGGTCATTCAGCCGGATCGTAATCTTATCGAACAAAGGACTACCCAAAGCGAAAGAAGGCGCTTGATCCGTCAAGCCTTTCATATCGAATAAGCCTAAGGAAGAGATCACGTACCAAGCCCCGAGCTGGCCTTGATCCTCATCTTGTCCGTAGCCATAACCGTGGATGCCATCCGTACCATAGAACTCATTCAAGATCGCCCGCACCCATTTTTGCGTAAGCGAGGGACGACCGGCCTCGTTGAACATCCAAGAGATGTGCAAACAAGGTTGATTTCCTTGGTTATACAAGGTTTGCAAACCGGCGAAAGCCCCTACTTCCGTGCCTCCGCTAAAGATTAATTTACGAGACACCGTGAAGATGCTATCCAACCGATGGTTAAACACGTCCGCACCAACTTTAGCGACCAACCCTTTCGCATCGTGCGGTACATAGAATGTATATTGCCAAGCGTTACCTTCTTGGAATCCGCGCCATACTTGCATCGGATTGAAGTCCTCGATAAACGTACCATCCTTCTTTTTAGGACGGACAAAATTACAGGAAGGGTCATAGATACGCTCCCAGCCTTTCGATAAGTCCATCAAACGGTTATAATCGTCCGTCTTACCCAGTTGCTTCCCCCATTGGGCCACGGCCCACGCACTATAAGCATATTCCAAGGTATGGGAAGCGGAAAACATGAAAGCCTCGTCCGGCCCGTCCCCTTTATCCAAATGAGGTACATAACCATATTCCACGAAATAACGGGTATCGATCTTTCCTGCGCCCAACGGACGATTCTCCCCATCCAACTCATTCTTTAAGCAAGCCTCATAAGCCGTATTCACATCGAAATCCCGGATGCCACATTGATAAGCGCCAGCGATAATCGTACTTAATAAATTCGTACCAACCCCGGAGACATAACGGCTATTAGCGATTCCATCCGCCAGCCAGCCGGCGTCCTTGTACACCAACAAATGGCTACTTATATAATCCGAATAATATTCCGGATAGGCCAAAGCCCAAACCTGTGTCAGATTCCATTGCGCTCCCCAAGCGGCATCGGTATTGTATAAGTTATGTACCGGTTTCCCATCTTTCAAAGGGATTTGTCCTACCGAGCCATCATTTCTCGGATAAGCGCCATTTACATCGCTAGCCAATCCACGCCCCAATAAAGCGTGATACAAACCGGTATAGAATTTCACCTTATCCTCTCGCGCTGGAGTCTCTACCCGGATACGTCCCAAATATTCTTCCCATGTTTGGCGAGAGATTTCCCTTGCCTCGTCAAACGTAAGGGTAGCGGCCTCAGTCTCCCTATTTAACCGGGCATTCTCCACGGATGTATAAGAAAGACCTACTTTAGCGGTTACCGACTCTTGATCTTGGGTACGGAATGTCAGATAAAGTCCGGCCCCCACGCCCGTCGCTTTCCGTTCATCCGGACGGATATCCGCTCCGTTGAAAGCGCCAAATCCAACGGGAACCTTGTCCAGCACCGCCGAGAAATACAAAGGAACCGATGCCCCGGGTTGATATTTCCTCACATATTCAGGCTCGGTAATCACCCAGCCCTCGATACGCCCGTCTTCCGTAAAAGTAATTTCAGCATCCCGCACAGCTCCGCTCTCTCCTTGACGGTTTCCTATATCGAACAAGATATGGCTATCCTCCCCGGCCGGAAATGTATAACGCTGAATAGCGACACGAGGGGTAGCGGTAAGCTCCGCACAAATCGAGTAATCTTTTAGGAGAACGGAATAATAACCGGCGGTAGCGATCTCGTCCGCACGATCAAAACGGGAACGGTATCCTATACCTGTCAAGTCGTCTACCGCCCCGGGAATTGTTTTCAATGGACCCGTCGTAGGCATCAGTACGATTCCACCGATCTGAAACTCATGCAAGCAGGGGAAACCCTCGATCGATTGATCCCGATAATCGTAACCGGTCGCCTCCCAACCGGATTTATTCCCGATATGCCCGTTCGTAGAAGGAGCCGGCTTGGCCATACCGAAAGGCATCGCTCCCGGGGTAAAATGAAACCAACGGCAATACGCCGTACCGATCCGAGGTTCTACATATTGGCTAAGCTCTTCTTGCTGAAATTTTTTGCCTTGTGTCACACAGGATGTGAAGAAAGCACACGCAAACATCAGGAACCATACAGGTCCTATACTATATTTTTGTCTCATATTCCTTTAGATAGATGGTTTAACGCAAAAACATAAGCTCCCATAGCGATCGAGCGATTAGCACCTTGTTTACTTACGGTCACCCCTATCCGTTTACAAGGATCATACCCTACCTTGCGATTGGTACCCGGAATGGGTACCTCGACAGCTCCTCCTTTAGCGAAATCAGCGAAACTCTCCGCATCCTCCAAAAGATAAGCTTTCATTTGCAATCGGCCGAAACGACTTCCATCCATCATACCGGTAGATGAGTTCAATTCTTTCAACAAAGCAGGGAGAATATATTTAGAAGCCCCCGACAGTCCACCACCGATCACGATGATGCCATCGATTAAAGTAATGGCAGACGCCAACGCATCCCCCGCTAGCTCCCCTAATTCGGAGAAAGCCGTAATAGCAGCCTCCCGGTTACCCGGGCAAATACCCTCGGCGATCTCAAAGATCTCTTTCGGAGTATGCGCTCCCGTATCACCGGATCGTTCCGCATATACTCGCATGACCGCACGTATGCTGACACTCTCCTCTACGATATACTCCGGATATTTCTTATTCCGAAAACACCAGATATCTCCTCCTGCCGCATTATCTCCCAATAGAAGCTCTTGATTAATGACAACCCCGGCACCAAAACCGGTACCCAAGGTGACTCCCAGCAGGTTCTTATATTGCTTCATGCTTCCTGCCTCCCGCAAACGGCGGTTTATATCCGGAAGGGCTCCGGTTAACGCTTCTCCATATGCGAATAAATTCCCATCGTTATTGATAAATACCGGTATCCCGAATATATCTTCCAGAAACGGGCCTAACGCTACTCCACCCCGGAAAGAGGGGAAGTTGGGTAAATCGCCTATGATACCGGCTTGATAGTCTGCCGGACCGGGAAAAGCGAAACTGATAGCGACCGGAGTTTCCGGCAAGCCTGCCTGAATTGCCTTAAAACCCTCTACCAAATTGCCTAAACACTTATCTAAACAATCCGCGCATGCCGGAAGAACTACCGGATCGGCTATCTCTTTTCCTCCTTGGATGGCAGAGAAAACAAAATTCGTTCCTCCCGCATCCAATGTCATTACTATTCTATTGTCATTTGTATACATCATATATTCCTTTTCTTTATTTACCCATGTTCCGCCAGTGCCACCGTGGTGGCACAGCCGTGCCATAGGGTTGGCATTGGCGTGCCATCGCAGTGGCACTACCGTGCCATCAAGGGTGGCACAGTTGTGCGATGCCCATGGCACGGTGATTATTGCCTAAATCGTACGTAAGCTTTTATAGTACCACAGTATTTACCTACGGACGATCCATACGGGCGGATCGTATATTCACCCACGCAAGCCGGAATGATAAAAGTCTCCGCATAATGAACGATGAATGGTTCAAAAGCGTTTGTCGGACTCTCCACGATCAACTCATCTCCCTTGATTACATTCAGTACTTGCACCCCTCCATTCGTATTGTGAGGCACGATATCCGTGAACCAATGACGGCGGGTCTCGATGAACTCGTTCTCATGCAAGCCGGTCCGCTCCTCCCGCCAACCGTCTCCCTCGGCGATCATCTCCACTTGGTTGATCAAGTTATGACGGACAAACTCCGTTTGCCGCTCCCATTGGATCACTTTCGAGCCGTGGCCGATATTAATCGGTCGAGGCAGTCCGTCCAATCCCAAGCGGCCCCAGTCCCAAAGCTTAAAGGTAAAGATACTTGGGGTAGCGCTAATCTCCAGCACCATGGCACCGGCTCCCGAACAATGGACCGTTCCGGCGGGGATCAGATAATGATCATGGCGTTTGGCAGGCCATTTGTTGACATATTTCTCCGTATCGAAAGGCTTTCCGGTCTGTTGGGAGTCGTTTAGGGCAGCGATCATCTCGTCCGGATTTACACCGGTTTTCAATCCCAGATAAACGGTAGCGTCCTCCTCGGCATCCAGCAGGTAGTAGCTCTCGTCCTGCGTATAATAAATCCCGAACGTATCCCGGATATATTGGGTGACCGGATGCACTTGCAAACTTAGGTTTCCTCCTCCCATCGTATCCAAGAAGTCGAAACGGATCGGGAAATCTTGTCCGAAACGAGCCTCGACCGGCCCGCCCAGCAAGTCTCTCGTCTTATAGAATACCAAGTCATTGGAAGGGATCTCAAACAGCTCTCCGGCAACTTTCAGGTATAAACTATTTTCCTCGGGCACGCAATCAAAACACCAGCCGAAGTTATCTTGCTTTTTATCCAGATCACAGACCTCTTTCATCCATTGGCCGCCCCAAGGAGCCGGATCAAAGAAAGGTACTACCCGGAACGGGGTATGCGCCGTTTTCTCCAACCCTTCTTTCAAGATCTCCCCGGAAATCATCTTAGGTGTTCCGACGATATGGGTATCCAACCAATAATCGACCTTAGGAAGGACTTTCTTCTTCAGATTATCGCAAACAATCCAATCAATAAAATATCCTCGCTTATAATGGTACGACGGGGCTTCCTCCCGGTTTTCCACACCTAGCCCGTTCACCTCTTTTCTACGGGAACGCATCTGGATCTCCCAACGAGCCATGTCTGCGTAGATCAATTTGTCCGGAGCGGGAACGATCTCGGCGGCGGCATGGCCATAAACGATTGTCCAGCCTTTTCCATCACGCAAGGACTCCCGGCAGGCGTTCACCTTCTCCTCATCCAAGAAATCCGTATAAGAGAAATGAGCCCGGCGGCCAAACAACCGGTCATCCGTCAGATAAGGATAGGTCATCGCTTCTATATCTTCTGCCGATTTAAATAAATCTCGCGTATTGATAAAACGATCGGGCGCGAGCGCTTGCAGTTCACGCATTAACTCCTCGTGATGAACCCCTTGGTAGCATTCCACCACCCAAACTTGTGATCCATTCGTTTCTGCATGTATCTCCGCCAATCGCTTCCGTATCGATTCCCAGCCTTTCCACAAGGTACCGTCTACAACGGTGGCCGGCATTTTATCATAATTACTTTTTCTCATCTCTTTTGATATTTAATATTGCACGCTTGTATTTAACTCTTATTTTTCTCTGCCCAATCCCTTAATAATTCAATCGCCTTAGATAACACTCCGGCCGATCCCTTGAAATTACCAGAGCCGCTGGGGACACCGCCTTTGCCATACCATTCGTAGAATCCGTCATTTTGGATCACACGCTCGATCATCGGATGAATCTCCGCATAAGCCTCCTCAACCATTCCATTAACGACAAGCTGCTGGATCATCCGACCGCCAAACCAAGTCCAATCCCCGCCATTCTGATACAGATAAGCCTTTGACATTCCTCCATGGAAAAAACCATCCGGATACACGGGATATAAGGTAAGACCAATGCTTGGCATACCCGACAGGCGAACATTCTCAAGCATCTGGGCATTTACGGTACGTATCTCATCTTCCGACAACAAGCCGGCCTCTATAGCGATAGCCGTCCCACCATGATAATGAATGGCAAGTTCATCAAAACCTTCCGGAATCGGAGATTTCTCCGGATAAATATGAGGAATGAACTTCTGGCGCTTTACATCCCATAGATGAGCCCGCACATTTCTCTCGATTCCCTCACGCAGACTTTTCCAACGGGAGGCTTGCGGAGAATCAGGAGCCATTTCCAACAAATAATCCAAGGCGATTATGAACATAGCGTTATCATATACATCGATAGCTGGATCCGACAAATCATTCATATCACATCCGAAATCGTCATTCGGCTGTACATCGCCCCAATCAGCGGTCATTGCTCCATAAAGCAATCCATATTTCTCATTATATCGTTCCCGCATCAGATAATCTACCATCGCGTTCATTCGCTCGAGAACGGTCTTCCCGGCAACTTTCTCATTCAATATCTCCCGATCACCCGTCTTACGAATGTATTTACCTACGATCTGAATCAAGGAAGATTCTTGGTCCGTCTCTACCGTATTCTTAAAAGCGACATGTTTCGGGGCGGCATTCGAATAATAAGGCGTATCATCATACCATGTAAAATCTTCTTTCAGCACATAACCATCGATCATCTCATCATTCGGCTGTTGAAGAGCGAAAAACAATAAGATAGCTTCCCGCAGTTCGTGTGGATCACTCTCCTCGCAAGCGATCTCTATAAACGTATTCATATCACGAGCCCATATCTGGGAATAACCACTCCCTGCGTTAAAGCCACTACGAATGGTCGCACGAGCCATACTATCCACCTTATGTAAAGCCGTGTCGGACAATATTTGATCGGCCAATCGCTGTTTCTCGGTCAATCCCGTACAGGATAAAAAAGATACAAATACAAAAGAAGTTACAACTAGAATTTTATTCATGGCATTAAATTATGATTTATGGCGGCAAAATTATTTCAATAATTCAGAAAGGAATACTACATTTGTTCCGATTTACTTGTACAATCTTATGATTTATAGATTATGGTCAAGATAAAAGAAGGATTTAAGGGGGAACGGCTCGTCTCTTTGCCCGAGGAACTATTGACAAGCTATCAAAGGGAACCGCTCATCAATAATTTATATGTACGTAAGATCGGCTTCTTTCCACGTGTAAAATACCATTTTGTACAAAAAGAGCAAGGGTGCGATTATGCCATGTTGATTTATTGCACCGAAGGAAAAGGCTGGTATCGTATCCTTGGCAAGCAATATATCATAGAAAAACATCAATATATCATTATCCCTCCCGATATTCCCTATTCCTTTGGGGCGGACGAAGAAGATCCATGGACTATTTACTGGTTGCACTTCCAAGGAAGACTCCGCGACCAGTTCCTACCCTCGCATCCGGTACCGGAAACCATTTTGCCCAATGAGTATTCCCGGCTGCAAGATCGCCTCCGACTATTCGAGGAGATATATAGCAGTTTCTCCATGGGATACATTAAAGAATATATGATTTATTCCTCTACATGCCTGTATAATTTTCTGGCATCCTTTATCTATCTGGAACAATTCCGCCACATCATGATCCCCTCGCAAAAAGAATATCCGTTCACCGCACGGGTCATCCACTACATGCGTGAGAATATTCAGCACAACCTTACGCTAAATAAGCTAGCGGACTATTTCAAGTACTCACCTTCCCACTTCTCCGCTCTTTTCCAAAAAGAGACAGGCGTATCGCCCATGAATTACTTTATTCGACTAAAGATACAAAAAGCGTGCGAGTATATCGAACTTAGCAACATGAAACTGAATGAGATCTCCACGCTCCTAGGATTCGAGGATGCCGCTTATTTCTCCCGCATATTCACAAAAATAATGGGTATCTCACCTTCCCAGTACCGCAAAAAAGAAAAGGGAAACTAATCTATCTTCCCTCCCTGCATAAAAGGACTAGTCTAAACGATCGTTTAGACTAGTCCTTTTGAACATATAGAAAAAATAGAACCAAAGTAAACAAATTATGAGCATATTTTACGAAGAGGTACATACGACTTGTTATAATCACGAGTTACCCACCAACGCGACATTCAAGGTTCTCGAGTTCGCGCCAAGCAACAAGACAAAAATAATAGAAGTAGATCGTTCTGTCATCATTTTCCTATTAGAAGGAAAAGTGCAGGTCTCTTGTAACAGCTATAGGGATAAAATACATCAGAAAGGACAAATCGCTTTATTGCCAAGAAATAGCAGTTGCTATATCAAGATATTGGAGTATGCCGTGGTTGTCAGTTGCTCATACGTACAGAGTATAAACTTTTGCGACCGCCTTTTTTTCATGACACTCCAGCGTTTCCTCCCTGAGAAGTTCAACTACGATTTCTGTCTCTTGCCCATCACGGAACGTATCATGGAATTCGTGGTATTGATAAAAAATTGCCTAAACGATAACTTGGGCTGTTTGCATTTCCATGAATTATCGAGTAGGAAGATGTTAATCCTTTTCCGGGCCTATTACCCAAAAGAAGAATTGGCGGCCTTTTTCTATCCTCTATTGGGAAAAGAACTAGACTTTAAGGATTTCGTGCTAGCGAATTTCTTAGAGGTAAAAGACTTGACGGAATTCGCGGATCTCGCGAATCTTAGTATCGACACCTTTAAGCGCCGTTTCAAGGAAACCTTTGATATGCCCGCCCATAAATGGATCGCCCAGCGGAAATCAGAGTTCATCTACCGCGACTTGATCGCCTCAAGCAAGAGCTTCGCCGACATTGCTATGCAATATAACTTATCTTCTCAAGCTTATTTAAGTACGTTCTGCAAACGTTTTTATGAAAAAACGCCACAAGAAATTAGAAATTCATCCCTATAACCGCACAAAAGTATCATCTACTAACTAAAACCACAAAAAACATAAAACTTCTCCCCTTTTTCAAAAAGAGGGGAGAGCGTAGCCTTTGTACTTTTGCAACCAGAAAAAAGCAGTGTTATAAACATAACAAAGATTCTTCTTAGAGACACCTGTTCTTTAATAACAAACTGCTTGACTAATAAAATTTAAAAAGATGAATACGTTAAGGAATAGGACTTTATTAGTCATGCTCTTCATAATTAGTTTATATATGGAGACTTCGGCACAAGATATCGCCATAAAGACAAATGGTCTTTATTGGCTTACCACGACCCCCAACATTGGAGTAGAGCTGGCTATCAGTCGAAAGGTAACACTAGATCTTTCCGGGGCTTACAACCCTTGGACGTTTAAGGATGACAAGAAGATGCGTCTCTGGCTCGTGCAACCAGAGCTTAAATATTGGTTTTGCGAGAAATTCGAGGGGCACTTCGTTGGGCTTCATCTGCATGGAGCGCAATATTTCGGCGGGTTTAAGGATAAACGATATGATGGTTATTTGGCAGGTGGAGGATTCACGTACGGATATGACTGGATCCTCTCCCCCCGCTGGAATCTAGAGACTGCCATCGGACTAGGCTATGCCCGGTTGTGGTATAAGGAAAGCGACCGGATCCTCTGCCTGAAATGCTATGAGAATAAGCATAAGAACTATTTCGGCCCGACGAAAGTCGCCCTTTCCCTTATTTATAACTTTTAAATGACAAAACGATGAATATTGGCAAACGATATATATGGATCCTACCGGCCTTGGCCGTCCTTGGGACATTGGAAGGATGTGCCACCGCACGGCCGGGTACAGAGAAGAGAATACTCGTCTCCCCGGACTCATTAACGCTAACCGCGGATATGGAAGGACGTGCCGACGTGGAAGTGGTCTTTCAGCTCCCGGGGCATTACTTGTCAAAGCGCGGCAGGCTGGTTATCACGCCCCAATGGATAAAAGGGAAAGAGACCGCATCCGAATACGTACCGATTGTACTAGATTCCCCTATCTATACAAAAAAGATGGAACGTAGGGAGAAACTGGATAAATACACCGACCCATACGCCGATATCCGGGAGCGGGTAGAGCAGACCTCAAGCCCCATCAAACGCCCCTACCGGCAGTTGGTGGAGCTACCTGATGGCACAGACGAGATGCACCTCGTGGCGGTAGTCTCATCAGACGGGTGCGGGCAGTGCACGGGGATCGATACGATCGACATGGCCGTGGTTCGCCGTCCCGAACCGGTAGTGGTAGAGCCTACCATCGAGTTGGCATGGATGGAACCGGAGTTCGTGATCCGCCCGAAAGTAATAGAGGGCAAAGGGGTGGCCCACCTGCAATTCGTCATCAATAAATCAGAGATAGAATACGCGCTAGGCAATAACCAAGAGGAGCTGGAAGGCATGACACGCACGCTGGCCCCACTTCTTGGGGATACCTTGGCTACCGTCACCTCCTTTACGATTACGGGTATGGCTTCCGCCGACGGTTCGCTTGCCTTCAACACCACCTTGGCTCGCGATCGGGCCAACGCCGCCAAGGAGTGGCTGGTGGAACGCTTCCAGATCGGCGAGACCGTACGGCGCTTGATCCGTGTAGACTCGCGGCCGGAAGGCTGGGAACCTGTATTAGCCGCCATGACCGCCGCCGGAAACCCAGACTCTACCGCCGTGAGAAAGATACTCGACACCTATGCCGCTGCCGGTGATGACGTGCAAGAGCGTTATATACGCCGCCTGCCTTGCTGGAACACGATAAAGAAGAATCATTTGCAGAAAGATCGTAAGGTGGAATACGCGTACAGCTATACATTGCGTAGCTTCACTACGGACGAGGAGCTGCTCGATATGTACCGGAAACGTCCCGATGCCTTCAACGAGGAGGAGTTGCTACGGGTAGCCGCCTTGGCAGAGTCGCCCGCGGGGAAACGGGAGGTTTACCAAACGATACTGCGCTACTTCCCCCACTCGAAGGTAGCGAGAAACAATCTCGCCTTCCTTTACGTGCGGGAGGGCAAGGAGCAAGAGGCCAGGGAATTGCTGGGAGTATCCGAGAAATTGATCATTAAGGAATGATGAGGATGAAGGAAAGAGAGAGAAATAAAACGACGTATGTCTTGCTAGTCATGGCCGCGTGGCTCTACCTAAGCTCCTGCGTACGCGATGAGATAGCGCCTTGTCCGCCCCTAAAGGTTATGATCGGTATCGAGGATAAAAACTATGCCAATATAGATGCCGTGGAGAAGGCCACGGGATTGGAGCATCGGGTGGACGAGACCAAGTCCTTCCGCTCCTATATCCAGAAGCTCTTTTATATAATGTACGAGGCGGAGACCGGCAAGGTGGTACTGACAAGGCATCTGCACGATGTGCAGGGCGACGCTTTCCGGGCCACGGGACATATTCCCGAGGATCTGCCTTTCGGCAAGTACGTGTTGGTGGTATGGGGAAATATCCTCGATGAGGCCCCCATCCTCGCTGAGCGAGATTACCGCGTGTACAATCTGCACATGGGCGAGATAGAGGGCTTCGATACCTACATGACAAGCGACACGATCCTTTACGACGAGGCGCACTACAATTACGAGGTAGACCTAAAGCGCGTCAAGGGAAAGCTCATCATACAGGTCTCGAACCTGCCGAGCGACATCTGCTGTTCGGAGAAGGAAGTGAGCGGCGTATCCTCTTACGTAACCGATCAGTTCAATTACGCAAGAAGTACTGTCGTGCGCACCTTTACCAACTGGAAACCGGGGGATGACCCCGTATCGAAAACCGTGCTCTCCCCCTCCCTTGAGGATAAGGGCACACAGGTAAAGATCCAGTTTTATGACGACCCGCAGAGGGAGATAGCCGGCATCGTTCCACCGCCAGCCAACGTGACGATGGAGAGAAACAAGCTAACCCTACTAAGGTATGTGTACGACAACGGGAAGTTTACCATCTTTATATTGATAAACGATAACTGGACGAAACTCCATATTATGGATATAGAATAATACAATCACACTTATATGATGTTTAATTTAAATTTTATCACAATGAAAAAGAAGTATTTCTTAAGCGCTATCGCCCTATGTGGCTTGATGACACTCGCCTCTTGCGGAAGCGATGACGACCCTATCCCTGAAAAAGGTGGAGACAACCAGGAAACAGCTGCCGGAGAGCAGGTAATCGTACTTGATATGCAGGACACGGATGTGCTGAGCACGAAGTCTCGTCCTTTATATAGTACTACGAATCAAGGATCAGAGAAGGTTACAGACGTGAAGTTGTTGGTGTTTCAATCGACAGCTGATGGGAACAAGCTGATAAAAGTGATCTCTGTCCCCAACTGGAACAACACTTCCTCTGACTATAATTACGGTCGCAAAAGGACTATTAAATTAACAGGGAATGATAAGATCGATAAAACTCTAGGCACTATCACTATCGTTGCGGTAGGACAGGATGAGACAAAAGATCTGATCCCGGCTCCTTTCCAAGTGAATGGCAAAACTATACCCGCATTGGCAACCGGAGCAGGCTTAACAGAGAATGCTATTTGGAACGCCGCCGCAAAAGCAGGCGAAGGCCTCTTGAAAACAGATGCGGTTACTTATCCTACGTATGAGAAACTTTCAGTAAAAGACAATAAGGCAGCCTCCGTTGTCAGCGAAATCTTCTCCGGTCAGTCTAAGCCCGTACAAATACAACTAGAGGGAGGTTTCTCTACCACTGTATTATTGAAACGTCAGGTAGCCGGTGTATTAGGATACTTTAGCCGTATTCCGGCTTATGTCAAAGAAGGAACTGATGGTGCCTACAAATCTGTTGGAGCGATTCGCTTAGTCTCTTCCGCACGTAACACACAAGTGGACTTGACCACTCAATTGGATCAACAAACCGATGATACTACGAATGGTACAAAGCTGGAAAGAGTTATGAATGGATTTTCAGCATCAACGGCTACCGCTGACGCTCATTTCGGCATAGGAGAGACGACCAAGCGTACGAAAGACGCTTATACCATTTATCAGATAGATTTGACAAAGTGGTTTACAGGCAGCTATACTACGGATAACACAAAAGGTCTCTGGGAAAACAGCAAGGCTTTAATTACGACGGATGAAGGTGGAGCCAAATTAGACGTCCCCTTATTGGGAGCCTCCGAAGGTTGGGTGAACGGTATCAAATCAACAAACGACTTTCCTACCGTAGCTACAGGTTCCGTATTGGCCGGTGAGTTTATGATACCTATAGCAAGCAATATCGCCCAAAACACACCTACTCTTGAATTACAATTGTTAGACTCTATCGCAGCCAATGTACTGAAAACTTGGACAGTTAAATTGGACGCTGTTTCTCAAGATCCTACAGCAGGGGATGGAGATAAGGTGTATAATATCTATCGTAACCACTTGTATCAACTAGGTCTTCGTGGCAAGGGCGATTCTCCAGAGAACCCGGGTACCGATCCCGATAAACCACAACCGTTGGATAAAGATCAAGAGTTGGTAATCAAGATCAACGACCGGTGGGAATTTATCCACGATATGGAGATTGAATAATTATCAATAGCAGTTATTTTTATCAGGGCTTCCCTTTTCCGCTTCTTGCGGTGGGGGAAGCCCTTTCTTTACGAAAAGGAGCGATACTCGCGGAATAGCAAAATGACATTTTGTAATCTGAAGTCCCGGAGAATCGCTTTTACCGTACCCAAGTACGTCTCGTTCCCAAAAACGAGAGAAAAAAACAGCAATCACCTAGCCATTAATCCTTTACCGAAAAACGGCCTTTTGTTCTAGCGAAAACAATTCATGATAATTCATATTTATCCTTACAATCGCAGTCGTTAGGAGGTAACAATGCCCATTATAAGGAGGCTTCGATGCCCATTATAAGCAGGTGTGTAGCCCATCGCGACCGTATGTGTAGGCCAACGCAACTATACGTGTGAGTTTACGCGACTATATGTATGGGTTTACGCGACCATATGTGTAGGTTGATAGGCGTATTTTACTCAAAAAACAGGGCTTTTCGAGTAAAAACAAGCATTTATTACCCATTCCGATCCCTAGGCATTCTCTATTTAACCGTTCCCAAAACAAGGGCATGTCACAAAAAAGAGCATATTCCTGTTAAATAGCATCCATATACGCCATCTTACTTTCCTAGCGGCAAGTTGACATCGCCCTCCCAATTCGGGTTGATAGATCGCATTGTTGTTAAAATAACATTATATACAATATACATACTGGCATATCTTGTTTATTCTGCGTATTTTCGTACTAAAATATTTTGAATATGGAAACAACTGGTTATTTAAAACAGAGGAAAGCCGTGGATATCCCGGTTGATGCGATTCGCAGCTTAGCTATAGCTGCCGCCGCAAAAGGTATCAGCTTGAAAAAATACATGGAAAATATAATTTTAGAGCAGGCGAATAACATAAATGCGGCCTTGGGTAACCCAAGCCCATCAGGAGATCCTTATTTTTCAGATGAACGGAATGTAAAACGCATTCTTCATTCCAGTGAGCAAGCGAAAGCTGGAAAAGTGACTACCGTCAGAGAAAAAAGCGATCTATTAAAACTATTGGAAGGATTATGAATTATAGTTTGACCTATACAGATGATGCGCTGGAAGATATCCGCTTATTGAAAAGAAACGAACCACTGGCATACAAGAAACTGAAAAAGTTGCTCATAGAGCTAATGGAACATCCGGAAACCGGTACAGGCAAGCCGGAAGCATTGAGGGGTAATCTTTCCGGCAAGTGGTCACGACGGATAACGGATAAACACCGTTTAATATACGAAATACGAAATGATCATATTGATGTGCTTGTTATCAATACGTATGGTCATTATAATGATAAGTGAATACTTTTTTCTTCAGACTGTCTCAATTTTACTTCCCTAGCGGCAAGTTGACATCGCCCTCCCAATTCGGGTTGACGGAAACTTGCAATATGTATTCCATGGTGACCAAACTCTGGTAGTCTCCCTTGATGCGGTAGTAATTGTTGCGCAGGAAGCATACCCGGAAAGGGTTGACGGGAGCAGGCTGGTCCGGGTCATCGGGATCAGGGTTGTCGGGCTTGCCGGGGATAATGCCGGTACCGTTGCCCCCGTCGTCCGGCAGGGAACGCAGCTTGGGAGCGTCGGAGTTGCATTCCTCATCCTTATCTTTCAGGCGCAGGCTGGTATATTCTTCCCTTCCCGATCGCGTAGTGACCCGCAAGCTGAGCGAGGTACATACCGGAAGGAGGTTGGCACCTACGATATGAGCGCTGTCGCCCATAACCTCGTCAGTCCATGTATCCTCCCCTTCCATCAAAGAGTCCACCCCGATCACGTAATGCTTATAACTCCCGTCTCGCTTCATATCGTAAGGAGAAAGGAAGTCCGCGTAGGTACGTGCGTTCACGGTCGTATGAATCGAGTCCGCCAGCAGCTCCACCTTCCGGATAGAGTCCGGCATATTCCCGAGCCTCAGCTCGATACCCGCCACGCAGCGGTAGAGCCAGCCGGTCAGCAAGGCCCGTCCCTTATCTTGATCGATCCGCTCGTAAGTAAAGAGAGTATCTCCCCCGGCATACTCCTCCCCGCTACCTCCGTAAACCACCGTGCCGAAGAACAACTCCGGAGTCTCCAGCTCCGGCTCGTTCACCAGCGAGAGGCGGGTATGGTCGAACCGGTCGCCCTTACGCTCGAACCATTCCCGCTCCCCCTTCGCCTCCGAGTAGGCTACGGCATTGATGCGATACTGGTGGTTTTTCCGCAAAGAGACACGTCCCTTGGCGGTAAAGAAGGGGAAAGAGGACTGACGCTGGCAAGGCAGTACCTTCCCGGCGTTGTCCGGGCTCAGGTAGAAACCCTCCTCGTTGTCGGCATATACGCCATCCGCCTTCCGCTCGTACACGTAAAGGGCCACACGGTCCACGTACACCTCCCGGGCATCCACCGCCGGTTTGGTAGGCTTCCCGTCCACGTCGCCATACGCCTTGGTAAGCGCGCTTCCGGAAGAGAGCAAGTTGAAAGATATGGGTATTTCTATCGGTTCCGAGGCATCCGTCGCCTCGTCCTCCGGTGAGCAACCACCGGATATGCCCCCCAGCAGGAGGAGTAATAAGCTATATTTTACAAATCGTCTCATTCGTCTTCAGATATGCTATAAGGGAGGATCAGAAATAGGCTATTTTCAGCGTCTCGCTCCGTCCGTCCTTGAAATATATTTTGATGATATTGACACCTCTGACAGCAGATAGGTGATACTCATCCGACTCGAATCGTGCCAAGCCGCCCAGCTTCCCACTCTCATTGAAAAGCTCGCAGCGGCACATCGTTTCCGAGGATGACCGCACGACCAGCCGGTCGCTCCCCGCCTCCCGGTAGGCATACACCTTGGCGGGCGAGGCGGTAATCCCTTCGTTCGCGGTAGGCGAGGCACCTTTTAAGTAGAAACGCCCTACGTTGGTAGTCAGCTTGCCAAGGCGTACCACGTTCTCCCTGCCTCCGTCCAGCGGGTAAGAACGAGGCGTGTCGAGATCCTCCAATGTCCACCCGTCACAATTCTCCGGCAAGAAGAGAGACAGCGTCACGTCGCTTCCTCCCGGTTCCGCCACATAGAATCCTAGCGGGATCTGCCCGCCCCGGTTACGTTGCTGTATGTCGAGCGCCTTCTCGCCGGCAAGGGTAAAAAGCGTTATGGGAGGCATCGCCCCGCAGTCGATCAGTATCTCCGCATCTTCCGCTTCCCGGAAAGCGTCGTATGCCGCCGCAGAGAAACGGAGTAATGCCCACGATTCGGCACTACCGACGGAGGCTTTCAAACGTATCGAAGCCTGATCGACCCCGGTTAATACCCTACTTGTACTTTTCAAACCGTTCCCCTTACCCGGAACGGATTTCAGCATCGCTTCGGTAAAACTGACCTCGCAAAGTTCGTTCTCCGTCTGATCGTTCGTCGTGACGAAAAAGGACTGTGTGGGGGCAATAGCCGGATAACCAGCCACGCTGCCGGGCTTGGCCACAAGCAGACCTTCCGCATCATCGGTGGCGAAGATCAAGGAATTGCTGCCAGTGCCGTCGTACACCTTCACCGAAGTGAGGTGCGTGTTTTCTTTTAGAAATTCCTCCACGTCGATATGCGCCATAAAGGGATTGGCTATCAAGTAAGTCTTGTTCTCGTAGCCAATATTCCTCACCCGTTGTTTCACGGGGAAATGGGTAGAGCCATCCTCTCCCTCATGAATGAAGCGTCCGATATAAGCGGGATCTCGCCGCATCTGCTCCTTCACGTCAAGGACATTCCCTTCCGGATCCATATAATGGTAAACGGCATGCTCCTTGGGGAAGCGGAAGGTATAAGATTTATTTATGTCTCCCTCAGTGTTATCCGAAGGCTTTGCGTGATGTACCCATACCGAGAGGGCGTAGCCGTCCGCATTGTCGTAATAGGCCGCCAGCAAATTGGCGGGTGTCGTCCAACGGGTCTCCCCCGGATATACGGTCTCTCGCCCGCCGGAAAGCAAGCGGTTGTAGGTGGTAGATTCCCAAAGCCGCTGATAAACGGTAGGATAGATCCGATTGGCAGGTGCGGTACCCTCATTCCACACAGCAAAGGTATCAGGTTTGGCGGCATCACTCCGCAACATAAACCAGTCGCCGGAACGGGTCTCCTTCAGCGGTACCGCCACCATATAATACCGGTTAGGCTTCAAGTCTATTTCCACCCATGCCTTTTGATAGGTCAGCCGGTGGGTATTCACCACCTCCGCGTCCGGTTCGAAGTGAATGTAGCGGCAACCGTTCAACGATCCCTCCTTCAAGTCCGGATAGCGATCAGCCCCCGCCGGGATAACCACGTCCGTGCAAGTCCACGGGGCACCCCGGTCCCAATTATCCCAACGGTTCCAATCGGCATTATTCGCGGAGGTTGAGGATGTCCATTTGGTACGGTTCGGATGAACCGTGATATACAAATCCGGAGCCTCCAATCCTTCTGTCTCCGGGCTTAGTTTAATATGAATTAACGCATTTTCAAACGCTTGCTTAGGCTTTCCCAAATCCCATAGGAAATCCCCGGTCTCACCCGTAGAAAAGGTTTTTTCAACGAATCCCAAATCATTCGATTCCACCGAATATTTCGAGTTCGGCACTCCAACGCCACTCAAAAAGACATTCTCGCCCAAACAAATATTCGATGGCCCGAATACAGTCAATGACTTCGGGTCTTCCAAGCAATCCGGGATACCGTTACGATCCACGTCATCGCGTACGGCCACGCCATAGATCTTCGTTCCTTCCGACAATCCCACGAGGCCGGCGTTGGTGATCCGTATCTCGTCGTACGTGGCGGTTGGCGTAACAAAAATGTACTGCTTATCTCCATAACCGATCGCATCTACACCCACAACGCTCCAATTATCCACATCCGTGATAAATACCCCCTCACGATAAAGAGAGATATTCAAAGCCCCGGCTACTGTCGCCACCGCCAGATAGGTCGTATTATCCATCACGACACAAGCCTGATGACTCCGATCCATCAAACGCCCCAGCCGGACAGACACCTGCCATCCGGAGCCAACGTTCACGCCTCCAATAGTAGCGCATGTATTCTCCAGATCATCGTCCAATACATTTTCAAGGTTCGACATCACCGTACCGACCGTAGCCACACCTACAAATCCCGTATAATTATAATTAATGAAGCCCCCAAGGAATCCGTATTGATCGGCGTGCTTCCACAAGCCAACGGATCCTCATAACACCGATCCTCTACGCGGGAAATATATCCCCCATAAATACGGATCGTGGACAAGCCCAGCGTAAGTACCCCCGACTTCCAAATCGTCATCTCATCAAATTCGATTCCCGCAGGAACCGTAACTCCGTATCGAACTTTGGCCATCTGGTTTTTCCCAGCCAACCCTAACGACAAAACATTCGTATTCTCAATCACTTTCTCCAGAACCTTCTTCCCTTTATTATACAAACGGATCTGGAAGAACTGCAATAAGTTCAAATCTAGCACCTCCGAAGACATCTCCATGACGAATCCCACCTTCTTCTCGGATTTCCCATCGTGCAACAGCCGTCCATCCGTAGTCTTGATACCGGCTATCATCAAATTGCTGGCCAAGCTAAGCCCGCCGACATATTCGGCATACGTATCCATATCCGCATCCGTAATACGCTCCTTATTCTTCACATTGCTCCACGATAGCAAGCTGCCGCTACTCTCATGTATTTCCGTTGATAATGTGACTGTATCCCCCGAAATCGGTTTCCGGCATTCCTCAGAGACGATATGCTTATTATTTCCGCGTGTCAGCGTGATCGTGTCCTTGCAGCCACATTCCGCTTCTACCGCTATAATATATTCCCCGTTTACATTCGCTTTCATCCCGCTAATCGTACAAGACTCGCTCTTTGCACCATCAACAACATCCAAACTCGCGCTCTCTCCTGCCGGTTGACCTATAATTTTCCATGTAGACGGTTTGGAGGCGAACATCTCGAACGATGTTACTCCCGATCCGATATAGCAATCCATCGTAGTTACCAAATCCTTATGATGAGGAACAACGGTTGGCTCACAAATAAAACCGTAATAGAACTCACGCCCACCTAAAGCAACTTTAAGCCCGTTTATATTCAAGGTTGCCTCGTTGAAATCCCTCGGGGCGGTGATCGCTACCTTCGATGTTCCTCCGGTGATCAACCCCAGCCCTAAGACCGAGGCTTGCAACAAGACCTCGTCGCTTAACCCGGTTCTGGTATCCCTTACCGTTATGCTGGAGTTCGCCCCTATGGTTATGTTTAGCAATCCCAGATCCTTGAAGACAAAGCCCACCTCGGTTCCTTTGGGAAACATTTTATCCGGCAGCCAAGATAAAGTGACCGAGGCTCCAAAGTCTAACAAAATTTGCGGCTGCGTCGCGTGATTGTTTAAGTCCTCATCTATAATACGATCTTTGTCCGCTATATTTTTCGAATTAGAACCTGTAGAAACCTTTATATCAGAGATGTTATTCGTGGTTAAAGTCTTTTCCTGAGCATCACCTACAAAAGCATACCGAATTTTGAACGTATTCGCCACCTCTATCTGCACTCCACCTTGCATCAACCCGATCTCATCAAACTCACCCGGTGCCGTAGCAGTCAGGAAAGTAACCCCTTCCTCACCCCCCGGAATCTGGATTAGTCCCAGATCCAGAAGCCCCGCTTGCTGTCCTTGATCCACCGGAGCGGAGCCTACCATTTCGTTATCCTTATAAAAAAAAATCGATACGTTCTCTAATATGTCCAAGGTCAAGACGCTATTGCTTCCACCTGCCTGAATGCAAAAGCCAGCCTTTGTATCTTTGGGATAGTAATATTTCGTATCCTTGACCCGGATACCCGGATCCAAGATAGCACCCACGTTCGCTACGCCCACTACCGTAGAATAGTTCTCCAAATCTTCATCCACCACATTTGCTTGATCTACATTGCCGGTTCCAACTTTTACTACATTGATAATGGTATTGATCAAACAGTCATTCTGTACCAAAGCTTTTCGTGGAAAGCGCGGATTTTGGACTCTCTCTTTCGCACAAGTTTCTTGTATGCCACACAATAGACAGACGAGGATCAGCGATAAACCAACGATTTCCTTCCAAGCAGCCTTCATCGTATATCTTTTTGTTTTCATAACTTTCTCTATCTATGTTTCTCAACCTTCCATTCCGAATTGATTTGCAAAGCATCATCCGCCGACAAGTCCGGTACGCCGACCGGCAAGGTGATCGTTTCTCCCGTACCGTCACCGGCAGGAGCGTATTTATACGCCTTAAAGGCATCCGCCTTCAACAACTCGATCATGGCAGCCCGTAAATCCACCACCTCTTCATCTGTCCATGCGGGTGTTCCCTCTCCCACCTTCGGTAACATCTCCCGTAGCGGCAGCAAGGTATTTATATCGCATACCATTTCAACGGATATCGGGTTGGCATTGCCCAAGCAATCCAGCGAATAGATCGGACGGTATGTGACCTGATACCATTCGTTCCCTCCTTGGTTGGTTTGCAGAGGCTGCGTCAAGGTGTGATCCAGAGTCGTTCCATCCGAGGCATACCAGTTGATCGCCATGATCTTATTCTGCCCCGGCAACCCGTAGCTGATCAGCGAGAAGCCCTCGAACCGGTGGGAGAATCCTTGCAGTTCCGAGATATATGTCGTATCGACCGGCATGCGGGCGGAGGTGGAAAGCCCTGCTTTCGCTGTCCGGTCCAAGAATATCCGATCCACTCCGGAGCCAGAGTCGTATACGACTTCCGCCTGTGTTGTCGGGGTCTTATGGTCTGCGCCCATCCGCCAAGATTGTTTCCAAAGGGTCTGTATGGAATCGTTCCGCAAGCTTGTCTCAAGAAGAGAACGGACCAAAGGGATGACATGCTTGCTTGACAAGACGGAGATAATCGGGGTAGGATCTTGATCTAGATTCCGGGAAATAGTAAGCATTCCACCCGCATATTTCCCATACTTGGCAGCAGTCTTGACGGAGTCCGTTTTGGATGGATCGGTAGGTGTCCATTTCTTCTGTTCTGCGGAGAAAGCCTCCTCCATCTTCTTTAAAAGGTCTGTCGTGGAACCCTTTGCCGAATTAAAGATATGGGCATCCGTTCCTCCCATTATCAACTTCGAGTATAAGGGGATAAGGGTCGGCTGGAAATAGGTCTTCACCGTATCCGGGATCACGACCTTTCCCTCCGTATCCTTTATAGTCATGTCCCACTCCGGAAGTCGTTCGGTAAAGAAGTCCGTGCGCGTCACGACCCGTTGGAGCAAGACCGGGCAGTTGTAGGGATGATCGCGATCCGCTTCTTTATCCGCGCCGTTTACCGATGTGGTGAAAAGGTAAAACATATCCGAGTCGGTGAAGGGTCGCGCAGGAAGTTGCAGGTAAGCGGTACTAAAACTCTCAGCCTCCCGCAAGGGGCACCAAAGCGTACCGTTTGGCGTACCATCGGCAGTCCATTTTACGATGGAGGAATCAATATTCGCCACGAACACGACCTTATAATCCATTCCCTGTTCCAAGGTATCTTTCAAAGCCTCCCGCTGCCCCCAAGTCATAGTCTCCCGCTTCAACGGCCACTTCGTATCCTTAGAGATATCGGGGATTTCACGGCGTTTCAGCAACATGCTCTCCTTACTTTTCCCATCTTTCCCATACAGCAGGTAGGTAAGGGAAGAGATACGTTGGTTGGCGGGCTGGTCTTGATGGATGCTACGGGTAGAGGTTCTTGTACCCTCGAAGGTATAGTCGATGACATAAGTTCCTTCGATCGGCCGCATATCCCGCCCGTCATCGATCGCCTCGGGTTCGCAAGAACAGAAAGCCCCTAACGCAAAAAATGTGTATATATATATAATAATGTGTATATTCTTACCATGCTCTTTCCTTTTTGTCTTGTTATTAATGCCATCCGTTCCAATCATCGCCGGGCACGTCTATCTCGGCCTTATCGTCGAAACCGGCGTAGCGTATCTCGAACTCATTCGAGTGCATACCGTTGAAAAGCACCTTGGTCCGTATGTTTTTTTTGATTAGGACCGGGGCGTTATTATCGTTTTGCAACGTGAAGGACTGAGGTTGATATTGATCTTTACAGATGACAGAGACCGTAACACCTTTCAGTTCCCCCGGCAAAAGAGCGATCTTAAAGACCTGCCGGGTGTTTTGCGCCACAGGATCATCGGCATCGAGGTTCCATTCGAAGATAAAGCTATGTGCCCCCTCCTCTACCTCCGTCAACACATCGTCTACCGTATTATCGCGGATATAGAAACGCTTTACGGGATGAACAAGATTGAGTTTTATAGATGTCACCGGATGCTCGAACTGGTCGGCAGGGATTCCCATATCGAGGATCAGCTCGCCGGTTACCCGAGTAAGGGTCACGTCTTCCGTTGATGGGTTCACCGGGTCGATCCAGCGGTCGATAATCTTACGGTAGACGGCTAGGTCCTCGCTCTGCGCCTTCTTCAAGTTCTTCACTTGATAATCCAATACGGGAGCGTAATCGACCATCAGCTTGTTGAAATCGTGCTCGGTCGGGGTCTGGCCCGGGGTTTGGGCTTGAAACAAGGCAGCACCCATTTCTTTATTTATCGCCGGCACACAGACAAAGGCGAATTTATACCATTGCCCGAATAGACCTTCCAACTGATACCGTCCTCCGGTGATATCATAGCGAGAAGAGAGCGCGCAATGCAACTCCTCCTTCCCATCTACGGTTGTATGCTCCGGCATTCGCTCAGCCAGCAGCAGGCGAGTGAATTGCTTGTCGGTGATAGCCACGGGTGTTCCGCCATCCTCGGCGGCACGGGTCGTGAGAAAGAAGGTGGCCCGCGCTTCCGCATCCGCATCCAACACCTCATTCGAGCAGCCTGCCGCCCAAAGACAGCAACCGCATAATCCGCTATAAATAAAAGCACTTATCTTCATACGCGATCATTTGTTTAATTCTTAATTACCTTTAGGCATGATTTCCTCTTCCTCATCATCCCAGCCGGGATCATTGTCTACATTTCCATCCGATCCACCCGAATCGGGGCCCTTCCACGCATTTTTGCGACGGCAGCAAAGCACGTTCAAGTAGCGGGAACGCAGGTTGAGCGACTTCTTGCCCGTCGTCAAGTTCACGAAGTACACACGGCCTACGGTTTCTCCGGCCGGGTCAGCCACCGAAGGCGTGGAGGAATGCAGATTGCCTGTCCCCGTTAACCCCTCTACCGAGCCTCTGTATTGCACATCATAGCAATCATCCGCGCCTCCGCCTATATGTCCGCTCAAAGCCAGAAGCTCATTGGCCGCCGGCAGATACCAGACGATCTCGTTGTAATCGATCTTTCCGTTGCCATTGCGGTCACGATTCTTTCCCAATGCGTAACCCAACGCTATATACGGGGGAATACCCTCTTTATAGGCGGGTTCTACGCCCCATTTATCCCCATTGAGTGCCACGTCATATAATTTACGCGTATTTGAAAGCCCATCCCATTGCCCGGAAGCGATCAAATCATCCGTGATAAAGCTCCAATATTTCTCGAACCCCCACGCAATGTTGTTTTTTTCAAACACCCGCTCCACGTAAAAGGTATCTTGTACCTCCTTCATCGTATGTACGTCATATTTAATATGGCAAATCACCATTTGGGCGGGATATTGCTTGATGACGACCTCTTTTCGTTCGTCTCCGCTCTCGAAGATGACCTTGCCTTCGCGTATCCCGAAATAATCGTTTTCCGTAGGATTGTCCATTTTCGGCACATATTCATCCGTATGAATGTATATATACTGTAGTCCCCCTTTGCCGGTCATGCGGAAAGAGGCCTGATCTTCCCTGTTACCGCCAGCCATCCGAGGTACATAAGCCAAAGAGTTCGACACTTCCAGCCAAGGGGTAGAGTCCGGCTCCGCCACCCGTGCGGTCCAGTCGTTCATCGAATAAAGCAAGAGTTGTAAGGCATTCGGGTGGGCATCCAAAACTTGTGCGGTATCTCCAAATATCGCCAAGTCATCAATACCTCTGAAACTTACACGTGTATCAAGATTTTCTATATCATAGATTCGTATCTGATAGACGTAATGATGGTTTCGGAGTACGTTATAATCCTTATAATTGTCTTTTCCCAAATAAATGGAGTACACAGCCTCATAAGCGCCACCGCCGGCTTTGGTATAAATTCCTTTGATCGTGAGATAAGAGGCAAGCGGGCGGCTTGTCGCATGCCCTTCACCATTTTTCGTTCCTTTATAGATTTGTTGATAATACCGGTAGAGGTCCGGATAACCCTCGGGAACGTCCTCCGTATTGTCTATCAAGCCTTCTAAATCCCGCCAGTTCTCCGGTTTATCTTCTACCCCTCCCTGCCGGTTCTCGAACATCCGGAACGAGGCGGCATAATCCGCGCCTGTACCGCTTTGGGTATCGAAAGCGACCGGGGTAGACGGATGATACAAATCACTATTATGTGCTCCTTTAACGTTATCATATCCATAGTCATTCTTGCAGAAATTCAACGTATCCTTATCTCCCTCCGTGTCCTCAAGCAGCCTACTGCCCATCGGGATATTATGCATAGACAACTCGCTGACGATAAATTTATCGCCCGGATCTGTCGGTTGGAAAAAAATATCGAAATCAAATTTCGCAGCCAAACGCTTTACCTCTATAGTATATTCTTTTGCTAAAGTCGCCCCGTAGTCTATTTTACAGAACCCACACATAACATATTTGCCCGTATAGGCCCCGTCCGGCTTTTCTATCGTGATATTTCGTGTTCTCAAAGCCTCTACCGTTTGTACCTTATCCCATGCTACAACACTTGTATCCGCCAGATTACAAATAGCATAAACACGCTGATGATGAACCTCATCCGCTGTTAGGTAGAGACTGACAACATCGTTATCATCGATTAGTTGTTGATATGCCTTGTCTTGTAACGTCCAAGACGCAGGCACATTCTCTGTTCCCGTTTTTTTATAAACCAATAAGGTCACGTTCTCAATCGCCTCCTCCGATACGTTGTCTCCGGCACGGGTCTGGATCACGGAGGCATCGCTCACTTGCAAACGGACAGATACTCTTCCCTCCGAAAAGTCTCCATCCGGCCTCACCCAGTCGCAATCGCTTTCACAACCGCTTCCTAACAGGCAACAGGTGATTAATAATGTTAGATATTTATAGATCCGCATACCTTTCTGTCTTTTTAGTTCATCCCACATGCCGGACGTAAATAGAAGTTATTCCCGCCACGTTTTTTACCATCTTCCTCATACCTATTATTTTTAGCATTCCAAATATAGGCTCTTGAATTAGAATAGTGCGCGATAGTGACATTCGATGACCAATACGCATCTTTTATATGATAACGTTCTTTATTATCAAGAATCGTTTGATCATTTAAAAACCAGTTCAATTCATCCTTTGCCGGCAAATACCAGCCAGCTACTTTTTTAACGATTTTACCCGAAGCAGCGTCGTAGGTGTATCTATCTTGAGAGACTTTTTGTATCGCAGATCCCACAAAACCGTTATCGGCAGCTCCACCTTTTACAGCTTCCTGATAATTTGTATACCCGTTGTCTGATACAGAATGGTCAAAACCTCTCCCGAAAATTTGAGAAGGGGGAGATTCGTAATACCCCCAATCAGAAGTGCTGTTGTCTGCCGTCACACGCCCTGTCGTAATAGACCGCTTTGTCCCCCAATTGAATCGGCTGAAACCACGGGCTTTATCACCTGTACCAACAATAATGGCGTTGTACTGTCGGGCAACCAATATTTGCTCTGTACCTTCTTTTTCTTTCCCAGTTGTCGCATCCTCTAATGACACGATTCGTATCTTTACCGTACGTATTTCCTCACCTCCTAGTTTGACATAATCGGTAAGCACAAGCGGAATCATATTTTTTGTGGTCACAGAGGATTTATATTCCTTTTTGTAAACCTCCTCCGATTCCTGAAGAAACAACATATTCGACTCTTCATCTATAATTGTAACCTTCCAAGGATCCTTTAATATAGAAGGGTACACCCGTAAGCGGATCGTATTCGTTCCCATGCAATCGAATATATATTTTTCCGCATCATAGATGCCTCCGCTTTCATTCACCAACGCAATCGTAGGGTTTATCGGTACGCCGGGAAACTCTACGTCTACGGTATCCCTCTCCCAGCCTGTCACCTTCAAGCTCAGCTTCGTGCCCGCCAGACTTTCGGGGTAATCGCCGTCGGTATTATCATCGCTGCTCTTTTGCCCGATATGGTAGATCACGTTCGGGCGGATAGAATATTGTAAACGCTCATCACCGGTAGCCTCCTCCTGTACGGCAGGGAAGGATTTAAGAACGACCTCTTCCGCACCTTCCGCGGGGTCATCATTCACCGAGTTGGTTATTTTGCCTAATACATCTACCACCAAGGTAGAATCCACAGCGGTCTTTTCATTGCGGATAGGCAGCAGATAGGCTCCCATCAAGATCGTATTCGGGAGCCTTGAGGGTTCCCCTTTTTTCACATCGATCTCGTATAAGTTTTTATCCCCTTGTCGCCCATATCCGGTAAGATCGAAACGGGCAAGGATATTCCCGTCAGACAAACGATCCGTTCCAAAATCGAGGGCGTCTTTCTCCTTAGGGCGAAGCAGGGAAACAGAGTGATTCTGGTTGGTGAAGAGGCGCAACCGGACTTGGGTGACACGATAGGTTCCATTATCCGTCAACGTATAAGGTATATCTTTTAGGTAGCAGAGTACTCCCGCTACACGCCGGCGCATCTCTATCTCCACCTCGCTCAACCCACCCCGCACGTACTCGAAAGTCTCCCATCCGGCAAACAGTTCGGAATGAGCGATGCCGTCTATCGAGATACCTTTCGCCAAGGTAGCCTTCGCCTCAGATAAAGGCTTGTTTTCTAAGGCATCGGGAAGCCCATACGTTTCCCCCGACCGGTCATCCAGCCCCACGCATAAGAGGGTATAATTGCCGCTTGGTAGGTTCAGCGAGTTTTCCAACAAGAACTCCTTGACTTGCACGGCATCCACCTTATAGTCAGCACTATCCATCGGGTTCCAATTTAAATTCTCATGTTTCACGTATTTCGCCTTTGTCATATCAGTAGTATCTCCTTGATATAAGAACACGTGTACCTCCTTCACATGATGCAGGTTGGCGGAGCTGGAAAGCGCCGTCTTCGTGGAGGCAAGGGAGCCGTTGGTGAGTTTGACAAGGATACCCTCCTTGGGGGGTTGCTCATTCTCAAAAGAGGCGTCATCCGCACAACGACAAAACATCAGTATAAATAAACAGAACACTATATAAACTCTATCTATCATCTTGATTTTAAATTCATTTTTCTTTATTGGAGTAAGCTAAAGACTGTTAACCTATTTGAGTAGCAAAATTACAGGATTACAAGAAAACCGTTTTTTCAAAAAGGAGGCATTCTTTTATGATTTCCATACGCAAAGTGAATAATGGACGCCTCCTTTTTTATATCCTGAAAAAAGAACCGGATATAATGGTTTTCAGACAAGAATCCTTATCTTTGCCTTATTGACAGCTACTAATTATTTAAATACGATGATAGACCTAACACAATTTACCCCTTGGACTCTCTTTACGGATCTTGGATTCATTTCGATACTTCTATTGGTTGGCAAATTCATACGAGTCAAGGTAAAACTGATACAACAATTATTCATCCCACCCAGCTTGATTGCGGGCTTGCTAGGACTGGCGTTCGGACCTAATGGACTGGGGTGGATTCCGCTTTCCAATGACTTAGGTACTTATGCGGCTATCCTTATCGCCTTGGTGTTCGGCGCGTTGCCTTTATCTTCCCCGAACGTCTCCATGAAAGAAGTAGCGAAACGAGTCGGGCCGATGTGGGCGTACGCTCAGGTGGGTATGTTATTGCAATGGGCATTAGTAGGCTTGTTCGGATTGTACGTGATCAAGCTGATCTGGCCGGACCTGAATGACGCTTTCGGCATTATGCTGCCGACAGGCTTTTATGGCGGACACGGCACGGCCGCCGCTATCGGGTCCGCGTTCGAGGGATTGGGCTGGGACGAGGCACGCAGTTTAGGCATGACAACCGCTACCGTGGGGGTTATTTGCTCGATCATCGGAGGTTTACTGATGGTCAAATGGGCGGCCAAGCATAAACAAACCGCTTTTATCTCGGATTTCGACGATCTCCCGGACGAGCTGAGAAGTGGGTTGCTGCCAGAGGATAAGCGGGATTCCATCGGAGAAGCTACGACTTCCTCCATATCCATCGATACGCTGACTTTCCATGTGGCCTTGGTATTTGTCGTGGCTTTTTTGGGATATATGGTTAGCCAAACCGTAAAGGTGTATTATCCGGTATTGGAGTTACCTGTTTTCAGTTGTGCCTTTATCATTGGATTAGTATTAAAGAAATTCTTCGACGCGACAACCATATCCAGATATATCTGTCCGCAGACGACCCAGAGGCTGAGCAGTTCCTTCACGGATATGCTGGTAGCTTGCGGTGTAGCGTCTATCAAGCTAGGGGTGATCGTAAAATATGCCTTGCCGCTTATCGTACTCATCATAGCGGGCGTGGCGATCGTCTGGTGCATAACATTCTTCTTAGGAAGAAGATTAGCCAAGACCTTTTGGTTCGAGCGCATGATTTTCGCTTGGGGATGGTGGACCGGCACGATGGCCATGGGCATCGCCTTGCTGCGGATCGTCGATCCGAAACTTTCCAGCAAAGCGATGGATGATTACGCGATGGCTTACCTGCCTATCGCTCCCATAGAGATCTTATTGATCACCTTCGTCCCCATCCTTTTCGTCAACGGATTGGGAGTTTGGTTGCTATTAGCCTGCTTGGTCCTTTCCCTACTGATCTTGCTACTGGCGTGGAAGATGGGATGGTGGATTACTCGCTCTTGATACTATTTACCGGGTTCTCGTTCGCCGCTTTCCAGTTCTGGAAGCTTACGGTCAATAATGTGATTACGGTTACGATCAATAAGGCGATTAAGAATACCCACCAATGAAGCGGAGTCTTATAAGCGAAGCCCTCGAGCCACATCTTCACGCCCTGCCAAGCGACCGGCGCCGCTATCACGAAGCAAATACCTACAATCCTCAGATAGGCCTTATTAAACATCAGCAGGATCTCTCCTACCGTAGCTCCATGTACCTTGCGGATACCTATTTCCTTACGGCGGTATTGAGTCTCGAACACCACTAAGCCAAATACTCCGACCAAAGAGATAATAATCGCCAGTAAACTAAAAACCGTAACCAGATCGCGTAGATTCTCCTCTTTCTGGTAAAGATGATTAAAGATCTCATCATAGAATTCGATATTAAACGGATAGGAAGGATCTAATTCTTTCATCGTCTCCTGAATGTGACCTACTACGGCATGAATGTCCGATCCGGCTTTCAAGCGGATATAAGAGATTGGCAAAGAATAACCAAAGTTTCCGACCAAGAAAGCGATATTATCCTCCCCACCACGAAGCGAGGTGAATTTCACATCGTCGGAGAAACCGATAAGATGACCGGGAGAATAGCTATCGAACGCGTCACCCACTTGCATATCCAACCCCTCCATCGCCGTACGATTGAATATATAAGACGTATGATCCGAAAGTTCGTCCGCCTTTGAGAAATCTCTCCCTTCTATAACCGGAATCCCCATCACCCGCAAGAAATTGGAAGATGCTATAATTATGAAATACTGAAAGTCCTTACCCTTATAACTACCGCCATTCGTGTTATACCCGTCCTTAGAGCCCACTTTCTCCATAGCGAAAGCTACATCCTCGATACCCGGGTTCTCTTTCAAGCGATTCACATATGTATCGTGATGCTTATCGTACATTGTCTCATTCAGCTCCACGATAGCTACCTGGTCCTTATCGAATCCTAAAGAGAAATTCCGCATATAACTATTCTGGATTTGCACAAAGCAAGCCCCGATAATCAACACGATCGAAACAACGAACTGGACACAAATCAATATCGTACGTAACTTACGCCCGGAAGGAGATAACCCGAAGCTGCCCTTCAGCACCAAGGCCGGAGGAAAAGAAGTTATATAATAAGCAGGATAAATACCCGCCAGCCAACCGATAACCAACGCTACGATGCCACACAAGAAAACGATCGGAAGATTTGAGACCAAACTCAAATCGGCCTCGATAAAAGGTAGCGCTTCCGCCCAATCCAATCCCCAAACGATAACGAGACTTACCAGCCATGCTATAAAACTAATAAGGGCTGCCTCTATCAATAAAGATCTGCGCAACAAAGTATCCGAACTACCCAATACCTTCTGCGTATTGATACTTTTGATTCGCAACGGAGTCAGAGAAGTGCTAAAGTTCGTGAAGTTAATAGCCGCGACAATGACGATCAGAAGAGCTATACCGAACAATAAGGCCGTGACTTCCTTGTTTCCGCTCCGGAATGTACCACCGTCTTGCGTCTCATTCATATAATAAATATCAGTCAGCGGAACGAGCCGGATCTGTTCTCCTTCATGGTAAATCTTCTTGAAATCAAAATGACGGTTGAAATTATCGGCAACCTCATCTGCCATGGCAGGATTATCAAGCAATAAATAACAAACCCAGTTACTTGAGCTAAAATTATTGATATTATAATCCGGATCGATCGCCGTATAGACCACGTTCCGAAGCTGCGTGTTCTCCGGGAAATCCTTATAAACCGCGCCAATCGTAAAGAGCTTAGCCGATTTAGTCCAGATATTTTCTTCCGCTCGCAACGTCTTACCAACCGCAGAGATATCTTCCCCAAACAACTTGTCAGCCAAGCTTCGGGGTACCATTACTTTCTCGGGATCTTTCAAGCAATCGATATCGCCTTCCACGATCGGGAACGCGAATATCTTCGGTAAACTAGCGTGGCAGGTTGTCACGATTTCCTTAAACCCAAACGGTTGCCCGTTTCTATCCACCGAGAGATAAACACCATTCTGGCCAAAAGAAGGAGTCAACAATGTACCCGCCTCTATATGCGGGGAAGATTGGATGACAGCCTCCACAAAGGCACGGGGTAATATTGTCCCGAAAGTACCCGGAATGGTCAAGTCCACCCTAAAAATCCGCCCGGACGTAGGATGGCAACGGTCAAAAGTCCGCTCAAAATTAATCTGTATCAAAATCACGATAAAAGCGGCGAAAGCGACCGCTAATCCCACTACATTCAAAAAGGTAGCTACCTTGAAACGTATTAATACATTGATGAAATTGCGTATGATTGTTTTCATAACTTGCTCTATTTTATTGATACTAAAATCGACCCAAAAAGAGTATTCCTTAAATAAGATGGCTGATATTCATTCGTTTCAAGATATTCAAAGAAACCTTGTTCAACGCAATTGTCTCAACCTCTTCCGTACGGAAAAACTTACTTAAACCTTCGA
>OATH01000132.1_pt1 | contig 73710 bp, 69 predicted proteins | sample 1494971 | NCBI WGS metagenome assembly OATH01 (sample SAMEA2579949, study PRJEB22360) | human gut metagenome
CATCTCAGAACTGCTCTTTTTATCTGCTCTGAATTTGATACTTTCCTAATGAATTATACCGCGTTGCCATCCCTCTTACAAGAAAGTCCATCAAAAAAAACACTCTTCCCAATGCTTTCCACATTGGAAAAAGTGCGTCTGTGTTACTTATCTTCGTCATCCTGATCCGAAAGATCGATCTCCACGATTTCTACATCATCATCCTCATCATCCCAGAACTCATCCAGATCTTCATCGAAATCTTCATCCAGATCCTTATCCAAATACTCATCTTCTGTAACAATCTCTTCTGACACGATCAGATCTTCTTTCATCACTTCTTCGTCTTCCTCATCCTCGTCATCGTCTTCAAATTCATCTTCAAATTCCATTTCCAGCTCTTCTGCATGAGGAACAGCCGCTGTATGTACTTCTTTCTCTGCCTGCTTTTCTTCTTTAAACTCTTCATCCAGAAGAGCTCTGGCTTTATCCACTTCATTCTCTGTGGAATTCTGTTCGCGAATCTCCGCAGCTTTTTTCAGATGCATCTTTTGACGCTTTCCGGATTCCATCAGAAACTGTACCAGAATTCCAAGGACTGCCAGCACCGCAAATGCCAGCGTGACCATCCAACGCTCTAATTCAACTCCTGCATGACCCAGCAAAACAGTTCCCGCCTGACTGATGCATACAGCACCGGTCACTCCTGTAAGAAGCATCAGAACCGGAACAAAAAGCTTAATCGTCAACAACGCAAATACCAGACCAATTCCAACACACACCAGCAGCCAGATCAGATTCGCCGGCCGGAGCCAGTATATACTTAGTGCTGCTCCAAGTACAAAGGCAGTCACAAACATTCCTGCCCGCTTCAAAATTGCAAACACGATTGCCAGAATAATCCCTGCCACAAGACCAATGATCCCGCTCAGTGTTTCATCTGACGTAATCTGCATCGCCACAGCCGCTGCTGCTCCTGTTCCAATCACAAAAACTGTCAGAAATGACCAGAATCTTGCCAGCTTCAATCCAAAGAAACAGCTCAGAATTCCCAGTAATACCGTAATTCCAAGCGAAATAAGCACAATCTCTGCCAGCTTGTCTGCCATTCCAAGCCGCTCTAATGCGGTCGGCAAAACTTCCTTTTCCTGCAGCCATCTTCCTATTTCATTTATCATATCCATTGTACCTCTCCCTTATTATCTGAATCTGTCAATAGCAACCTATATTTTACCAACTTTTTCAGAAAGATACAACAGAAAGATGGATGCAAATCTTTTATTTTGATTCACATCCATCTTTACATTGTTGGCTCAATCACCTTTTCTACCTCTCTTCACTTATTAATAAGTCCTGTTTTTAAGATTTACTGTCCTGGCGGTCTGTACCTTCCTTTCTTAAGTGATTCTCATTTTCTCGCTTCCTCGATAACCCTGCCCCTCAAATGAATTTTACTTCTCTCGTAACTTTCTCGTCATTACGATAATTTCTTCATTTTCACCGGTTATCTTTCCTCGCTTCAAATGAGTGTTTGTTTCATCTGTTTTATTTGTTGACTTTATATTAGCACTCTTTTTTAATATTGTCAATGGTATTTTTAGTTTTTTATATATTTTATTTTATAATTATCTGTCTTTTTGTCTTTCTTTATTTATTTTACAGTTTTATTGTTTTATGTAAAAACAAAAAGGCCGTATACCAGTGCTTTTTCTGATATACGATCTTTGTCTTAAAAATTCTTCATCACATTCTGGATCACTGTCTCCCGCAGCTTTCCTTCCTCTGTATTTCCTGCCTGATGATCTGCAAATCTTGCTTCTACATACAGATAATCTGCAAGTCTGTTCACATACTGCATGGCTTTTGCATCTGCTCCGTAATTCTGTGCCACTTTGCGGAATCTCCGCTCTGCCCTTCTTGTCACAGCCCGCGCAATATCCAGTCTTGCGGAAAGCTCACATCCTCCGTACAAAACAAAGTCCCTGGCTCTCGGAAACGCAGCTTCCAACTCATCGATCTGATCTTCCAGATGCACAGTCTCTTCTGCGCTCATGCGGTAATCCAGATTTCTCGGATCTGCCACTGCTGCCATGATCTTCATCAATGTTCTCTGAATCTCTGCCAGATTCGTCTTCAGATGATCCTCTGAAAGCACTTTTGCATGTCCGATATAACTATTCAGTTCATCGATCGTCCCGATCAGCTCGATCCGATCGTCTGCTTTCGAAACACTCATCCCATTTGCAAGAGAGGTATTTCCGCCATCACCTTTTTTGGTATATACTTTCATTTGCACATTTCCTTTCCCGGAACATTTTCGCTATTTAAAGGGCTGTTTTTTAATCGCACGGGCACTGTTTGCTCCCACTTTTCTGCACTGCTCTTTTGTCGGAGACAGATATGCCTCGATATTACGCCCTTTCTCAAGCCCCCGCATTTTCAGACAGACGGCCGTTCCAAAAATCCCGATTCCGGATCCCAGCATGGAATCCTGTGCCGCTTTATAGGAAAGCTTTTCCATACATTCATCCGGAAACTCTGTAATCTCATAAAACACACCCTCTTCTTCCACTCCTGCACAGACTTCCCGCAAAATTGCTTCATCTGCCAGATGTGTATATATAAAGATTGAAGGTTTCTTCACTATCATCGCTGTTCTCCTATATATGAAAGTACCAGCCCTGTTGCAACTGCATTTCGCGGACCTACCTCTCCCCGGATATTTCCACGTCCGCACACGATCCGAAATTCTGAAAGTTCTTCCATCAGCATTTCCGGAATCTCAAAATCCTCCGCAGACCCGCCGACTAAAACAACATTCGAAATATGCTTCAGATCCTGCCCTGGTGCCACTTTCTTCAATGCACGAAATGCATTGGTCACAAACACTTTACGTTTTGCCTCTCTTCGCACCTGCACAATCTTCTCCATCGGGATATCCTGTTCCAGCCGAATCATTCCATCCTCCGTAAGAAGGACCACTCTTCCGTAAAACCTCGGATCAATGGACTGCTCCACAAATGTCATCTGTCCGTTTTCCATCCGCATATGGAACAGACTTTCCACTTTGGCAAGCGGGTACTTTTTAATCTGCTCTGCCATGTGCCGGTCTCCCAGACCAAGCTCTGTCTCGATCAGCATGGACACAAGCTCTCCCGCACCTGCCTGATGCGTCATAGATACCTTTCCATCCTCGGAAATCACCGCTGCATCCGTAGAACCGCCGCCCATATCCAGAATTGCAAGCGGAAGGCTTGTTCCGGGAGTCGTCAGGGCTCCCAGACTGGCCATGACCGCTTCCACGCCTGCCACCATCACGTTTACACCCAGTTCTATCCGTAATTGTTCTGCAATCTTCTGCATCGGAAGATGCCTCGTCTTTACCATTGCCGCGATTCCGACCGCTTTCTCAAGACAGGTCTCTCCTGCCAGGGCACCGGAAATCCGAACCGGTGCCATCGTATCCACTGCCAGAATATCAGTAATATGAATCTCTCTCTTCGCAGTCTCATCCAGATTTTCCATTCCCTGTTTGATTCTTGAGAACATATTGCCTACATTGGTGTCATGCTCTCCTTCCATATCGTAGATCGTACCGGCATCCGAAACCACCTGCATGATCTTCTCGGCACCTTCATCCAGATCAACAACTGCGTCCTGATCTGCATGGAGACAGATTTTTCCTGCGGGAAGAAGATTCTCCCGGATATTGCCACCCGGTGTTTTTAGAACGACCGCGCTTCGCTTTCCAATCAGACTTTTCGCAATCGGCGTGATCATCCGCGTCTGCTCTGCATCCAGTCCGAGCAGTGTTGCAATCCCATACGGGTTGGAAAGCATACGGATCGTCTGTCCCGGAAGCGCCACTTCGATCGCTGCCAGAACATCATCCGGAAGCTTTTGAATTCCCGCCACCTCATCAATGATCGGCACTTTTTCTTCCAGACGATTCTCCACAAGAACCGCCTCATCTGCCTGCAGGATCATACCTGTGATCGTCAGCCGCTTCCTCTCTCTGTTGATAACTTCTGCGATCTCCTCATAGGATACGGCTGCTTTTGCAAATACAATATACGGCGTTCCCGGCACGCCTTCCCGGATTCGCTCAAAATCCAGCGTTTTTCCGACTGCCTGCCCTGCACCCGCAGGGGTAGACGGATTATGTCCGATCATGGAAGAATCTGTAATGATCGTCTCTGTAAGCGTCTCCATTGCTGTATCTCCGATAACAGGCGCGGCTTCATTCAGGCGGATCAGGGAAAGAGCTTCCGTCTCCATCCCAATCTTTCCCATAGCTTCTTTCAATGCTGCCCGTATCCCATGCACATTGGCAATGGTCCCCTTCGTTCCTGTCGTCTTACAGGAAGCACTGCTTAAGAAATGGACCTGTGCTCCCCCGACTTCTCCGATACAGACTTCTGTTGTAGAATTTCCAATATCAACTCCGGCAATATATGTCAAAGCAGGATCCCTCTTTTCTCATAAACCTCTGCCGCTTCCATTACAAGGCGCGCACAGTTTTTTGCATTGTATTTTTCCAACAGCTCCTGTGCCATTAAAACCAGTTCCAGCTTTGTGGAACGATTCGGACGAAGCTTATCGTACATCTTTAAAATCACATCATCCGGAACATCTACCAGTTCTGCAGCACGCTCAAAATTCTTTTCCATCGGATCATTGCCGTTTTCTTTTGCCACCTGTCCCTGTGCATGAAGCATTTCTTTTGAAATCTTAATGTCATCCGGGGCAATCTGGTTTCTCATCACTGCATCCAGCGTGATCTCATCCAGTTTTTTTCCTGTCTTGGATGCGATCTGTTCTCTTTCGTGTTCACCTAACGGGTACTGCATTTATCTTTCCTCCCATTCAACAATTCCAACTTCCGGATCCAGCTGCTCTGTCTCCGCAATGTGCATCAACGCTGCCTTCACCTGATATTTTGGTCTGGACATCGGATCATTTGTACATGGAATCGGCACTACCTGCTCACCCTTTACATATTTGGCAGCATTCTGTCCGATCTGACGGTAAGTCTCCAGATTCATCAGAGGCGCCTGCGGAAACAATTCCAGATTGGAAAGCGGATAAAGGTCTCTCTGATGGATCACGGTTGTCCCTTTCGACTGGATGCCGATCCCGATTCCGGAACCAGAAAGCTTTGCCGCTTCCAATGCCATGAAACAGACATCGGATGTATCCAGTATTTTGACCACTCTCGGGATCATTCCTTCCTCTTCAATTCCCGCTTTCACATTTTTCAGAACATCTTCCAGTAAAATACCGCAGATGGTTCTTTTAATCTCTTTCTGGAATGCAGCTCCTACTCCGATCACAACTGCCTTTGGATCTGTCCCCTGCTTCGCCCGCGGATAATCTCTGTAGGATGTCTTTTCTTCATTGATCCTGTCCCGCCCTGCCATAGAAGGCACCTCGGAAGATGTATGTGATCCAGTCTCCTGCCCCATCTCCGAAAGAACGGCATTGGTTATCTGTTTAATTAACTCTTCACTAATCTGCATGCTCCTGCCTCCTATATATCCTGTGGGTTGATGATGTGCGGGATCTTCTTAATCTCTTCCCAGCGCTCTCCCTGTACCCGGTATCCGGTTCCAGGTCCCATATAGTCATTCGGTGTATTGATGCCGGACAATACATGGAAGTCTTTGTCCAAAATCGCTGCTGTCTGCATGTAATCTCCGACCACACGCTGCTTTAACATACTCAACACACTCTCTGCCACATCCACAAATCCAGTCTCTGCCAGCGCTTTTACGACATCGATTCCCGTGATGCCGCGTTTTAATACATCCTCAGCCGCCATCAGATCCGCGGTCACATCCCGATCCAGTGTATCTTTGCTTCCATGTGCGTAGGTAACTGCCTCCACCTGCGCATCTGTCACCGGTGAAAGTCCCAGCTGTGTAAACACTGCCTGCACCGCTCTTGCAGCCTTGTTTCTTACATGAATGACTTCTTCTTCCGTTACCGGGCGAAGTCCTCCGTCTACCTGCATATCTCTCTGTAATACATTGTAATCATCAAAGTCTTCGGCATCAAAGTTCGATCCCGCAAACATATTGTCATAGTTCGGCTCTGCCGCATAGCCGGAGAAGATAAAGTCTGTTCCCGGCAAGAACTGCAGCATCGTTCTTGCAGTACGGCGCATATCGGAGTTGGAAAAGCTCTGGTCATTGGAAGATGCACACTCCAGCCCAAGCAGCGCTGCCACAAGGTTTTCCGCGATGACTTCCCGGATACCGGACGGTACGGAACCTGTCACTCCGATACAACTTACAGATCCATTCTGGATTCCCTGACTTCCAGCTCCCTTTGTCGCATACAGGCAGCGGCACTCCAGATACAGCATAGATTTCTTTTCACTGCTTCCCATCAGCACCTCGGAACCGGATCCTGATGTAAAGCGGACCTTCAGTCCTCTGGAAGCATACGCCGAATTCAAAAATGCTTTGGAATATGGTGTATCATCCCCATCGATAAACACCTTTTCCGTTCCATATACAGAGAGTGTCTCTGCATAAGTCGTCAGTCCGCGGATTCCCAGCTCCAGCTCTGTTGCTTCCTCTGCGGAGCACTGTGTCAGGACACCCGGACGCCCCACCTGAGAACCAATCAGAAGCGCCATGGCACTCAACGGTGCATATCTGGCAACTCCCATGGTCGTCTCTTCCTCCGCAAATCCACGAAGAGCTCCCTCTGCCGCATCCGCTGCAATCTGTACCGGATCATCTTTCAGATTTGTGATGTGCGCCTGATTTCCCGGTGTTCTTCTCGCACGGATCTTCTGCATTCCCATCATCAGCTCTACGACATTCAGATGATTCATAACCTCTGTCATCTTTGCAGGCGTGATCCCTGTCACAAGCTCCAGAATCTCTTTTCTGGACACATGAATATCCACGATCATGCGCGCGATCTCCAGTGAAGATACTGCCATGGACGCTTCTGCACGCTCTACGTTCATCGCATAATCAGCGATAAACTGATCGATAAAATCAAAGTCCTCTCTCTTTTTCCCATCCAGTTCCACAATTCTGCCGTTTGCTACTTTCACAGACGGCTTTGGATCATACGGACTTGTCATTGCCACAAATCCCATTTCCGGCCATTCATTGATATATCCGTCAAGATTTACCGGGCGCTGATCCAGTGTCTCAATTCGTTTTGATCTTCTCATGTTCGTTCTCCTAAATATGATATCTCCTACACACTATAGTTGTATTATACCTTAAATCCAAAAGAATCGCAATCCGGATCGTGGTGAAATTGTGCACAAATCCACATTATTTTCAAAAGAAATCAACAAAAACCCTCGCATTTTTCTTCTTTTTTCTCTGTGATTTCTATTTTTTGATGCTTTGTCTGCATTCTCCCATTGACTTCCATTTTTTCGGACTGTAAAATAGACCTATCTTTTTAAATAAGAACAAAAACTTATACAGCTTACCTACGAAAGGAGTTTGGCATATGGAACACTTAACCATCCCACAGGGGTATGTTTCTCCCCTGACAATCCGCGAGACTGAGGTGGCGATCAAAGAGATCAAGGATTATTTTGAACGCTCCCTTGCAAAATCACTGCATCTTACCCGTGTATCTGCACCTTTATTTGTAAAACCGGAATCCGGTCTGAATGATAATTTAAATGGTGTGGAGCGCCCGGTTTCGTTCGGGATCAAGGAGCAGGAGGACACTCCCGCGGAGATCGTGCATTCTCTGGCAAAATGGAAACGCTATGCACTCAAGCACTACGGTTTTCATTCCGGTGAAGGTCTTTACACCGATATGAGTGCCATCCGCAGAGATGAGGATACGGACAATATTCACTCTATCTACGTAGATCAGTGGGACTGGGAAAAAGTGATTTCCAAAGAAGAGCGAAACATGGAGACACTGCAGTATACAGTCCGCAAGGTCTACAGTGCACTCAAAGAAACAGAAGATTATATTTCCAGACGGTATAACTATATCGAGCCGCTGCTTCCGGACGATATCTTTTTTATCACATCCCAGGAGCTTGAAGACCTGTATCCAGGATGTGACGCCAAGGAAAGAGAGCACCGGCTTGCCAAAGAAAAGGGAGCGATCTTTGTGGCACAGATTGGAAAAGTTCTCGCTTCAGGTGAAAAGCATGACGGACGCGCCCCGGACTATGATGACTGGGAATTAAACGGTGATATCATCGTCTACTACCCTGTACTGGACATTGCCCTGGAGCTTTCCTCTATGGGAATCCGCGTGGATGAAGAAGCGCTTGCAAAGCAGTTAAAGCTTTCCGGATGCGAGGACCGCGCAAAGCTTCCGTTCCAGAAGTCTCTGCTGAACAGGGAACTGCCTTACACGATCGGCGGCGGAATCGGACAGTCCCGTATCTGTATGTATTATTTGCGCAAGGCACATATCGGAGAGGTACAGTCCTCCCTCTGGCCGGATGACATTTACAAGTGCGCACTGGAACACGGAATCCAGTTATTATAAAAGAAAAACAGGAGTCTGCTGATTTTGAATCGATCAACAGACTCCTGTCCTTCTTTATTTCTTTTTTACTGCCACAGCCTGCATATGCTGTGCTTTGTATCTGTCTTCTACAATCTCTTTCGGATAGCGGATCACTCCATTGTTCTCATACGGATCATTGAAATAATATCCTTCTTCATCATATCCGACCAAAAGCATACAGTGCTCATTGGAAATCCAGGTGAATACTTCCCCGCTGTCTTTTAATTTCCACTGTGGGCCCGTGATCGGTTCTCTCATATTGATACACGCCCAGAGAATCACCGGCATTCCTTTGTCAATGTACTCTGTTTGCAAAGTTTTTATCTCTGTTCCCGTAAGATCCAGCACCTCATACATTTCACCGATTGCTTTTTTCAGCGCCTGAGTGATCACCGGTGCATAGCAGCCAAATGACTCCTCATCATAGGGACTTCCACAAAAATATTTTGTGGGATCCGGACCGTAAAGCTCCCCCTCACGAAGTTCAAACTCCTGCCTGTCCAGATATTGCTCAATAAATTCATCCACAGACATTTCGTATCCCAGATACCTAAGCAGCATCACAGCCGACACACTCTCGCATCCGGTCGGATAACGCACACTTTGATCCAGATACGGCACATCAATTACATTACGCATGCTGTTCCTCCGCATCCTTTTTCTGCTCTCGTCTCTTCAAAACCGTCAGTACTGCAAACAAGATCAAAAGACTGCTGCCCAGTGCAGCCCACCAGATCTTCACGATTCCTGCGATCAGATATCCTACGATACAAACTGCCGCCACGACCATGGCATACTGCATCTGAGTGGATACATGATTGATGTGATTGCTCTGTGCACCCGCAGAAGACATTACTGTTGTATCTGAGATTGGAGAAATGTGATCTCCGCATACTGCTCCTGCCAGAACTGCCGCCACAGAGATGATCATCATTTCCAGATTTTTCTGTCCCGGGAACATCGCTACTACGATCGGCACCAGGATCGCAAAGGTTCCCCATGAGGTTCCTGTTGAAAATGCAAGAAAAATCGCGATCATAAACATCACCGCAGGCAGGATCACGCTTGCCGAAGCATTTGTTCCCACCAGATTCTCTACAAATACTCCAATTCCAAGGGCATCTCCCATTCCTTTTAAGGACCATGCAAAAATCAGGATCGCCACCGCCGGGATCATCAGTTTAAAGCCTTCTACGAAGCTGTCCATAAATCCCTTAAATGTGATAACCTTCCTCGGCAGATATAAAATCAACATAAATAAAATCGTGACAGAAGTTGCAAAAATCAGACTTGTCTCTGCATCACATCCGGAAAAGGCAGTGAATACATCGGTTGCTCCGCCCAGATATCCGGTGTAGATCATAGCCCCGATTGCAGACAGGATCAGAACCGCTACCGGCAGGATCAAATCCATCACTTTTCCTTTTTCTGATGCATTTTCTGTCTCAACTGTCTCAAATTCTTCCGCACCGCTTGTGAAGAGATCCCCGTTTGCAGCATTCTTTTCATGACGCTTCATCTGTCCGAAATCAAATCCTGTGATCACCACAAACAATACCATTGCCAGTGTCAGAAGCGCATACAGATTGTAGGGAATCGTTCTTAAAAACAGCTGAAACCCTGTAATCCCCGCATCGTCCGGCACATAAGAATTGACCGCAGCCGCCCAGCTTGAAATCGGCGCGATGATGCAGACCGGAGCTGCCGTGGAATCAATGATATACGCCAGCTTTGCTCTGGAAACTTTATAGCGGTCTGTCACAGGACGCATCACGGAACCGACCGTCAGACAGTTGAAATAATCATCTACAAAAATCAGCACCCCAAGTCCCGTTGTTGCAAGAAGCGCGCTTTTTTTGCTCTTGATCTTGCTTCCTGCCCAGTTTCCATAGGCAGCAGAACCCCCTGATTTTGCCATCAACACGATGATCATCCCCAGAAGCACGTCAAAGATAAGAATATTCAGATTCATGCTTTCTTTCATAATTTCAAAAAATGACACAAAAGAATCCCAGGGAGAAAATCCTGTATACAGCAGTGCCCCCACAGCGACTCCTACAAACAGGGAGCTGTACACTTCCTTTGTGAGAAACGCAAGCACGATTGCAAGCAACGGCGGCACAAGTGACCACCAAGTTCCGATAAACATAGAACCATCCATTTTTTCTTTCATCCTCTTTTCTATTACTTTTCCACATGATAATACCCTGTCCTGGCTCCGGCACTTGCCTTGTCATAACAGGGTATCCTTTCTTATTTTACTGGATGATGCATAAATATGCAATTATAATTTTTTATTCGTTCCTGTTCCATGCAAATGCATGGTTCATCGGCCCACTTCCGGCTCCCAGATCCAGCTTGAACTCCAATGCATCTGAAAGATACTGCTTTGCTCTTTTTACAGACTCTTCCAGTTCAAATTCTTTCGCCAGATTGGCTGCGATCGCACTCGAAAGCGTGCATCCTGTTCCGTGAGTATTCGGATTCTCTATTCTCGTTCCGTAAAACCACCGCATCGCTCCGTCTTCTTTCCACAAAAGGTCATTGGCATCCTGTCTTTGATGACCTCCCTTTAACAGCACACTGCATCCAAACTGTCTGCCGATCATTTCTGCTACCCTCTCCATATCTTTTTGTGTCTGAATTTCAATTCCGGACAAAAGTTCAGCCTCCGGGATATTGGGCGTGATCACCTCAGCAATTTTAAAAAGCTTCTCCTGCATCGCGCAGATTGCATCCTCCCGGATCAGCCTTGCTCCGCTTGTCGCCACCATAACCGGATCCACGACAATATGTGCTGCCTCGTATTGCCTCAATGATCCTGCGATCACCTCAATCAATTCTGTGGACGATACCATCCCGATCTTCACCGCGTCCGGTCTGATATCTGTAAAAATGCAATCCAGCTGTTCTTTTAAAAATTGCGGGGACACTTCCAGAATATCACGTACTCCGGTTGTATTCTGTGCCGTCAGCGCCGTGATCGCGCTCATCGCATAGACTCCGTTTGTCGTCATTGTCTTGATGTCCGCCTGGATTCCGGCACCGCCGCTGCAGTCGCTTCCCGCGATCGTCAGTCCTGTCTTCATCGATGTCATGTGTTACTTACATCCTTCCTGTTATCATTTCTGTCAGTTGTTCATCGAAAGACTTCAGATAAATATCCGCTGTCTCTCTGATTTTTTCCTGTTCCTTGTTTGCTTTGTCATAGACAGCTGCTGTAGAAAACCCTGCCTTTTTTGCAGTCTCAATGGCATGGAGTGCATCTTCCACAACCAGCGCTTCATCCGGCCTGCAATTCATCTTTCTCGCCGCTTCCAGATAAATGTCCGGCCTGTCTTTTCCTGCACCAACCTCGCTGCAGAATAACAGCTCCGTAAAATACTGCCGGATCTCCAGCCGCTCACACGCCTGTCGGATACAGTCTTGATCTCCTGAGGTCGCCAGGATCATGGGGTATCCTTTTTGTTTGAATTCTGCCAGAAGCTCTTTTGCCCCCGGTTTTAATGTCACTTCTCTTCTGTAAAAGGTTTCAATCTGGCAGTGGATTCCCTCCAGAACATCTGCCACACCAACCGGCAGGTGGTAGCGATCGATCAGATACTTTGCTCCCTGCTCCAGACTCATCTCAAACAGAATCTCTCCCAGATTTGGCTCCGGCTCAATTCCCAGTATCTCCAGATAATGATCCGGAGCATGCTCCCAGATTTCCATGGAATCCAACAGTGTTCCGTCCGCATCCCAGATGATCCCCTTGATCGTCATTGGATCGCCTCTACTTTCTTTTTCAATTCTTCTGCTGCCAGCTTCGGGAAATCCTGCGCAAAGATCGCACTGATTACTGCAATCCCGTCGATTCCCGTTCCTGCAAGCTGACTGACATTTTCTGCGCTGATTCCGCCGATTGCTACGACCGGAATCTGCACTGCCGCACAAATGTCACGAAGTGTGGCGTGTTCCACTTCCACCGCATCTGCTTTGGAGCTGGTCGGAAATACTGCTCCCACCCCCAGGTAATCTGCTCCATCTTTTTCTGCCTTTATAGCCTGCTCCACAGTCTGTGCAGACACACCAATGATCTTGTCCTCTCCTAAAATCTCCCGCACCTTCCACGCGGGCATATCATCCTGCCCCACATGTACACCGTCAGCTCCCACTGTACGGGCGATTTCTACATTGTCGTTGATCACAAACGGAACTCTGTATGCGGCACACAACTTTTTCATCTCCTCTGCCTCCTGCAGAAAGTTTTCTGTATTCAGATCTTTTTCCCTCAACTGCAGGAATGTCACCCCGCCTTTTAAGGCCTCCTCTACCTGGTGATACAGCGTGTCGTTTTTCGTCCAGCTTCTGTCCGTCACTGCATATAAAAGCAGAGATTCCTTATCGCACCTCATAGTTTGCTCTCCTTTCCAGTTCTTCTCCGGTCAGATTGCAGACCGCATCAATGATCCGGTTTCTGTAGGTGGAATTGCCGTCTCCCGGCTGCATATTTTCCCAGCCGATCTCACCTGCTGTTCCCATGATACAAACAGCCGCTGCCGCCGCATCCAGCATTTCTTCCGGATTCGCACACAAAAATGCAGTCAGCATCCCGGAGAGCTGACATCCGGTTCCTGTAATCTGTCCCATTTCTTTTCTGCCGTTTCGGATCACATAACAACGTTTGTCATCTGCCACCAGATCGATCGCACCTGTTACTGCCACGATGCATCCACAGGATTTTGCAAACGCTTTTACAAATGCCACTGCCTCCTCTAAAGTCTCTTCCGTAACAATATCCGTCTCACAGGCATCCACTCCTCTTGCACCGCCCATGCCGCCGGAGAGAACTTTGATCTCTGACATATTTCCACGGATTACAGAAAAGCGGACTTCCTGCATCAGTTTCACTGCTGTCTGTGTGCGAAGAGTGCTCGCACCGGCTCCAACCGGATCCAGAAGCACAGGATGTCCCAGTTCGTTTGCCTTCTTTCCTGCCAGGAACATACTTTCAATACTGCTCTTGTGAAGCGTTCCGATATTGATGTTCAACCCCTGACAGATGGTTGTGATTTCCTGCACTTCCTCCGGCTCATCCGCCATGATCGGGCTGGCACCACATGCCAGGATGATATTCGCCACATCATTTACGGTCACGTAATTCGTGATATTATGTACCAATGGGCAATGATTTCTCACAGTTTCCAGATATTTTTTCATAAATGTCTCCTTTCAGACCTGAAGTTATTTTTTGGAATCTGCTGCCTTATCGCACAACAAAGCGGGTACACCAATGTATGGCATACCCGCTGTCTCAGCTTTTCTATCCCTACGTTGGCATTATCCAAATCAGGTCACAGGTCGAAGCGATTCAGCTTCCTCTCAGCCTGCTTGATACGCAAGCTCCCTTGTTTTTTATTTACATTTATTATACTCCGTTTTGCCCCCATTGCAATCCTTATTTTCTTTACAATTTGATCTGGATCTGGTATTTTTTCATCCAGTAATTGATCTGCAGCACATATGCAATCATCTGAGGTCCTGCCATCAGCTGTCCGTACCACGGTTTTCCGTAATCCTTCGGCGAATTTAAAAACCGCTCTGCCTTCTTTCGATCCAGAAATGCCCGAATGGGCGCACTTGTATCCTGTAACACTTCTTCTCTCAGCCGGTCTGCCAGAAGTGCTTCGTACTGCGGATTGTATGTTTTCGGATATGGACTTTTCTTTCTCCAGAGTACTTCATCCGGTACTTTTCCTTTTCCCGCACGGCGAAGCAATGCTTTGGGAATACCATCCTCACATTTCACAGACCATGGCACATTCCATACATACTCGATGATGCGGTAATCCGCTATTGGCACTCGCGCCGACAATCCATACCAGGTACTGGTCCTCTCCATCCGGTCTAACAGTGTTGCCATAAACCATTTCAAATTCAGATACGCAATCTCTCTGCGACGCTTCTCCACAGGAGAATCCTCGGTACAGCACGGTGTTTCCCGTACAGCTTTCTCATAGGCTTCCTCTGCATACTCTTTCATCGGAAGCTTCCGAATCCACTTTTCCTGAAGCAGACTCTGCCGGACAGACTGATCTGCTGACCACGGAAATCCGTCTGTCTCAAAGGCTTCTTTTTTATGAAACCACGGGTATCCTCCGAAAATCTCATCCGCACATTCTCCTGTCAGAGCTGCCTTGCTGTACTGTGACACCTGAGAGCAGAAATACAGCATAGAGGACTCCACATCCGCCATACACGGCAGACACCTTGCATCCACAGCTTTGTAAAGATATTCCGCCAGCTTTTCATTGCTGCACTCCAAATAGCGATGCTCACTGCCGCAATATGTTACCATCTGCTCCACCCACGGCCGGTCCTGACTCGGCTGAAATGCATTTGCCTGAAAATACTGCCGGTTTCCCTCAAAATCAAAGGAAAATGTCTGAAGCCTTTCCCCCTTTTCCCGCAGAGCATCCGCACAGACTGCCGTCACAAGGCTGCTGTCCACTCCGCCGGAGAGAAATGTAGAGATCGTCTCTTCACTCTCCATCTGCCGTTTAATCGAATCCTCCAAGAGCCACGCTGTTTTTTCTACTGTTTCTTCCCTGGAATCTTCATGTGGCTGACTTTTTACATTCCAGTAACAATGATCTTTTAGAATTCCGTCTGCAAAAGAAAGATAATGTCCCGGAAGCACTTCATAAATATCTCGAAAAACACCGTTTCCGGGAGTTCTTGCCGGACCAAGCGCAAAAATTTCACAGAGACCATTCTCATCCAGCACAGGGTCCACACCCGGATACTGAAATAAGCTTCCAATGGCAGAGGCAAAAAACAGCGTCTCCTTTTTCTGCGTATAAAACATTGGTTTTGCCCCGATCCTGTCTCTGAACAAGAACAATATTTTTTTCGTTTCATCCCAGATCACCGCACCGAAAACGCCATTTATTTTTTGCACAAATTCCGGTCCATACTGCATATAGGCAAGCAGAAACAATTTCTCGTTTCTGTCTGTGTCAGCTTTCAGCTCCCGCCCAAGCTCTTTTGCATTGTATAGTTCCCCATTCAAAATGAGCGTACACACACGCCCCTGCCGTTTTAACGTAACCGGATGTGCATGTTTTGTTTCTTCCACACATTGTCCCGGTGCAAATCCCATATTCCGGCTGCAAAATCCTGTAAATGTTCCCATTGTCTTCCCCTTTTCTACTGAATGATCGGTTGATACTGTCTGCCTTCCAGTGCCGCCTCGGCCGCCGGGATCAGATACTCCAGGCTGGCGATCATCGAATTCGGCTTTTTCTGCGGATTATCCTGTTTAAACGGTACAAAATAAACATGCTTGGTGTTTAACAACAACCCGATATTTTTCATATTCATACCCAGTGCATCATTTGTAGAAATCGAAACCAGCAGCGGACGCTCATTGCGCAGATGCGCTTTTGCAGCCATCAGCGCAGGAGTGTCCGTAATCCCATTGGCCAGCTTCGCAATGCTGTTTCCCGTACACGGCATTAAAATCAGCAGATCCAAAAGGCCTTTCGGTCCGATAGGCTCCGCCTGGGGGATTGTCAGCATCGGCTCTGCCCCTGTGATTTCCTTTGCCTTTGTCACAAAATCCTCTGCATTTCCAAAACGACTGTCTATAGACTGTGCCGCATCTGAAAAAATGGTCTGCAGCTCTGCCTCTTCCTTTTTTAATGCCCGCAGTGCCTGAAATACTTTTTCATAAGTGCAAAAAGATCCTGTGATCGCAACTCCGATCTTCCTGCCTTTTAGCTTCATGATTTACACTCCCTTTTTATGATTCTTTCTATTTCCTTCAAAATCTCCTCTCCCAGCAGTCTGCCTGATGTACACGGCGCAAAACGTCCCGGCAGGCCCGGCAGGACATTTATATGGATTCCCAGTCTGTCTGCCGCATCCCGGTCAATTCCTCCCGGCATGGAAGCCAGCTCCAGAATACAGACTTCTTGTGGCACTCCTTCCAGCAATCCCTCTGTCCACACAGCAGACGGCGCTGTATTAAAAAGAAATGCTGCTTTTTTCAGTACTTTTGAAAGATCCTTATATTCACAGATCTTCGCTCCTGCTTCTTTTGCACGTTCGCATGCGTTCTCATCACGGTCATACACCACGATCGTACATCTCCAGTTTTTCAGGCACTGATGAATTGCACTTCCGCATCGGCCATACCCTGTCAGAATACACAAACTCCCCCGAAGCGTAACCGGACTGTTTTGTACCGCTTCGGCAACCGCACCTTCTGCTGTGGCAGCTGCATTTTCTCTTACAATCCGTTCCAGCTGCATCAGGTCATAGCTCTCACCGCCGCGGCATAAAATCCTGTTTTTCAGTTCTTTTGAAAAACAGCCGCCAAAGATACACTGTCCATGTTTCACATATTCCATGAGCTGCTCTGCATCTGGTTTATATTCCGCTCCTGTATTGAGCTTTCCTTTCCGCAATACAGGCACCGGAAGCACCACAAACCGGCAGTTCTCAAAAATCTCCCGAAGCCGCTCTGTTGTTTCCTCCTGTCTGGTACCATCCGGAAAAAATGCTGTTTCTGTCTGCCATCCATGCTCTTCCAGAAATTGTTTTACATAAATCTGCCTCTGATCCCCGCCAATAATTCCGATTTTTTCCAATCACACAAAATCCTTTTTCTTTTAACATATGCACACACTTTCATTGCGTGTCTGTATCTGAGACGCAAAAAGAGTCCGCTGTTTTTGGCGAACTCTTTTTTCACATGGCGCTATCCTAAGAAACATCTGCCGGAAACCGGATTCCCATCTTTTCCCTTGCCAGATCCAGAAACTGCATTTCGTTTCCGGACGCTTCCTCATATATTTTACTTTTCTCATCCTCCTGACTGTTCTCGATCAGACGCAGCCATTCCCGTATTTCATATACCATATTATTCTCTTCTTTTGGGATCAGGATCACATTTCTGCGCCCAGTACGCTCATGTATCGTAATTTTTCTTGTATCTGCGATCCGATCGATCTGCATACTCCCGTTTTCTCCCTGAACCTCACTTTCCGTATATCCACTTGTAATTTTGGAATACTGCAGAACTGCCTGCCAGCCCGGATACTGCGCCAGGATGGTTCCCATACCATCCACACCATTTTCCAGAAAGACGGAAGCTCCTTCTATTTTCTCCGGCATTCCAAACAATCGTACCAGCGGATGTACACAATACACTCCGATGTCCATCAAGGCCCCGTTGGAAAGCTCCGGCCGAAACGCATTCTCGATGATTCCTTTGCGGAAGTTATCATAACGCGACGAATACTGACAAAATCGAAAGCTCACACTCCGGATTTTTCCAAGGCGATACAGATTTGCTTCAATTGCCTGAAATCCGGGATCATACACCGAACGCATGGCTTCTAACAGCACCGCCTGTCCGTTTTCCGCCGCCGCTCTCATCCTCTGCAGCTCTGCCGCATTACTTGCAGCAGGCTTTTCACAGAGTACATGCTTTCCGTGCTTAAGCATCTCTACTGCCTGTTCACAATGGCAGGAATTGGGGCTGGCAATGTATACCGCGTCTATGTCCGAGGATTCTGCCAGCTCCTTTAGATCTGTATAAATAAACTCTGCTCCGTGCTTTTTTGCAAATGCCTTGGCTGTCTCCTTCTTTCTTGAAAATACTGCCGTGTGGACCAGTCCCTCACACAAAGCTGCCGCTTCCAGAAAACGGTCCACAATCGCACTCGTTCCAATAGTTGCAAATCGTATCATATTCTCTGCTCCTTCCTTTTATGATGATCACTTGTTACGGCTAAATTACTGGTTCACAGTAACCAATAATCCGAATATTATCATTTTACTATTTTACATATTGGCAAAGCAAGTTTAAAATAGAAATGAAAGGAGAATATGCAAATGAAATCTCAAAAACATCTGTTAAGCAAATTATTTATTTCTACCCTTTATCTGAGTACCTTCACTTTTGGCGGCGGTTATGTGATCGTTACATTCATGAAAAAGAAATTTGTGGACCAGTATCACTGGATCGATGATGAGGAAATGCTGGATTTGATCGCCATCGCGCAGTCTTCTCCGGGAGCTATCGCAGTCAACGGCGCAATTGTTGTCGGCTATAAGCTGGCCGGAATTCCAGGAGTTCTGCTCTGTGTCCTCGCCACCGTTTTGCCGCCTTTTGTCATTATTTCCATCCTTTCTGTATTTTACGCTGCTTTCCAGAGCAATGTCTGGATACGGCTTCTTCTGGAAGGGATGCAATCCGGTGTTGCGGCTGTCATCGCATCAGTTGTTTATGATATGGGCCGCGGAATCATCCGTGAAAAAACACCGATTTCTCTTCTGATCATGGGCGGAGCATTTCTTGCAAACTATATGTTTCAGATCAATGCCGTCTACATCATTTTATTTTGTATTGCACTTGGCTGCCTGCAGACCTGGTATCAGAAAAGGAGGACACTCTCATGACTTACCTGCAGCTTTTTTTCAGTTTTCTTCAAATCGGAACCTTTAGCTTCGGCGGCGGTTATGCTGCACTCCCCCTGATCCAGAATCAGGTCGTCTCTCTTCATCATTGGATCTCAATGGCTGAGTTCACAGATCTGATCACCATTTCCCAGATGACTCCCGGACCGATCGCCATCAATTCCGCCACCTTTGTCGGAATCAAGATCGCAGGAATGCCCGGTGCACTTGTTGCGACTCTCGGATGTATCCTGCCCTCCTGCATCATTGTGACCATTATTGCATATCTGTATATGAGATACCGAAATCTGGACACCCTGCAGGGAATTCTTGGGATGCTTCGTCCCGCCGTCGTTGCACTGATTGCCTCTGCAGGAATTTCGATCCTGATCACTGCTTTCTTTGGAGATTCGGGGATAAAACTTTCCTCATGCAACCCAAAGGCCGTGGTAATCTTTGCAGGCTGTCTGATTCTTCTGAGAAAACGAGTCAATCCTGTTCTGGTCATGGTACTTGCCGGGATTGTAAATGTGGGACTCTCCCTTTTTATATGAATCTCAGTAAAAAGGGAAAACTCTTCCGAATAAAAAGAATTTTCCCTCCGTCTTAAACTACAATTTCATATTTTTCTACATTCACTTTCGCTTTTCCATCACATGAGAACACAATCTCATCTGCCTCTATCGGTGTGCAGATTGCAGTTGTCACAACCTGTTCTCCGTCATTGACAAACAGTTCAATGGACTGTCTGTCCAGAATAAAACGAAGTTTCAATGTTTCTTTTCCTTCCGTAACTTTCCATATTCTTCTGCAGATTACATCTTTTGTCACTCCGCAACAAGTACGATCCACTTCCATAATCTGCTTTTTTCGATTATATGTATAAGTAGTCGTATATTCCATGTTATGTGCCAGTTCCAGACAAAATTCATCAAATTGGCCATTTTCGATTTCTACAGTCAGATCCAGCATCCTTCCTCTCACTTCATCAAACTGAACAGTTCCTGAAATCTCCTGGTCTTTCAAACAACATGGATTTTTACGATACTGCTTCAGTTCTTCCACCGGATTTTGATATAATCTTCCATTCATATACCGCAGTTCTCTCGGCAGTGTCATCATTCCCTGCCACTTTTGACCATCCGGAATCACACAGGCATCCCATGACTTCATCCAGGCGATTAGAATCCGACGTCCATCCGGAAGTTTTGTCGTCTGCGGCGCATAAAAATCCAGACCATAATCCAATGATTTTGGAGCTTCCTTCTGAAATGTATGCTCTGTTTCATTATATTTTCCTGAAAAATATACGGAATTATTTCCATTATGAAATTCATATTTCTGCGCTTTCATGTTCTGTGGCGAACAGATCAAAAAATGTGTCCCATCCAGTTCAAAAAAATCCGGGCATTCCCACATAGTTCCAATCTGACCTGTGCTATTTTCTGCCAACACAGTCTCAAATTTCCATTTCTCCAAATTTTTACTGGAAAAAAGTACAACCTGACCTTTCTGCTCTGAGTTCTTATTTCCAACAATCAGATAATAGTTTTTCCCTTTTTTCCACACTTTCGGATCTCTGAAATCAATCTTGCTACAATCCGCAGGCAGCATATCTCCGGTTATAACAGGATTCTGGGGTGATTTCACATAGATTTCTCCATCTCCATACGCAATACACTGATTCTGTCGTTCTTGAATGCTTCCATTCTCCATCTGCACATTACTTACTCCGGTATAGATGAGTACATGTTTTCCATCTTTTTCCGTTGCACTTCCTGAAAAACATCCTCGTTTGTCATATTCCTGATCCGGAGCAAGTACTGATGGCATATTCTTCCAATGAATCATATCATCTGAAACACTGTGTCCCCAGTGCATTGGTCCCCACTCCGTTGTATACGGATGATATTGATAAAAAAGATGGATCTGTCCCTGATACCAGGAAAATCCATTTGGATCATTGATCCATCCCACTGGAGCAGCTACATGAAATGCCGGTTTTTCTTCTACCGGAATTTTCTCTTGTTCTGTTTTTTCATATTCATTGGCTTTCTTTAATTCAATACTCATAATGTCTCCTATTCTTTCCCCTGTTCACTCTTCAAGGATTCCTGATACTTGTCAAAATACTTCTGCTTGATTGCAAGATAATCAGACAATCCATATTGTTCCATTTTCTTTAAATAGCTGTCCCACTCTTTTTCAATTCCGCCATTTAATATCCAATCTGCTTTTTTCTGTTCTGCATATTTTCTGATATCTGTATCGTATTGAGTCACTTTGTTTGTGTCTTCAATACTCATAAATACATTTGGATATACATATTTACTGTGCATATCTTCCAAATAGGTTTCATGCATATTGTCCAGACGCCATTTTGCATCCGCAGGCTGTGTCACATAAACATCGTAATATTCATTTAATACTGCTAACGGTCCATTCACTGACTGAGCTTCTCTGACTTCTACCGGAGACTCATTTCCAAGATCCATATGCTTTAACATTTTCTCTCCATCCTTGTTCGTTCCCATCTCGAAAATATTAAAGGAATCTTTTTCTCCATATGTTCCCCAATTGTTCTGTGGAGATTGTAAAGGCGCATACATCTGATCAATCCACGCCGCTGCCAGTGCTGTGTTTTTACAGCTGGTTGTCAGCACGCAGCGTCCTCTGTCAAATCCACTTGTCTCACTGTTATTCTGTCTGGTGATATTCACCAGACCATTCGGACCAGCCAATGCCGGAAGCATCACATAATCCTCATAATTATCAATATTCGAAATATCCCATGTAAAACACAGACCATAACGGTGGCTTTTCCCTTTCGCCACATAAGTAGACCATTCCTGTGTAAAAGCTTCCGGATCAACCAATTTCTGCTCTACCAGTTCATGCAGCCACTGAATACCTTCTTTATAGCCTTCCTGTACAGTGGTATAAATAACCTTGCCTTCATCTGTCACTGCAAAGTGATCCCCAGTGTCTCCGTATCCCTCACCAAATCCATTGATCAAAATTGCAGGATCCTGATCTCCATTGTTGATGATAAAGGACATCGGTATCACACCTCCCTCTATGTCAAATTCTGACTTTAGTTCTTCCGCATGATCCCGGAACGCAATTAATACCTTTTCCAGTTCTTCTGTTGTTTCAGGTACTTTCAATCCAAGAAAATCCAGCCATTTTTTATTGATATACGGAATATTCCCAATCGCCTGAATTGCTTCTTTCCCTTCCCCCAGCTGTTCGATCCAGGGGAAAGAATAGATATGTCCGTCCGGAGCTGTACACATTGTTCTGTATTCCGGATATTTTTCAAAAATAGCCTTCAGATTCGGCATATATTTATCAATCAAATGCTCTACCGGAATAATAATCCCCTGTTTTGCATAACGAAGGAGATCATAATCATTCATTCCCGCATTAAAGAGCCCATCCGGCAGATTTCCAAACTGTGCCAGTGCCAGATTTTTCTTATCCGCAAACTGATCTGCTACAAAGCAGGTCCAGTCAATATGTACATTCGTCTGTTTTTCCAACCGTTTGAAGATTGTTCGCTCGTTCGGCTCCTGTGTAGATGTTGCAGGAGCACTGGTGATAAATGATAATTCTGCTTTTTCTTTCAGAGGAAACTCCACGTCTTCGACTGGTGTATCCGGATTGATCTCTGCCTCCATCCTTTCTTTGCTTCCACATCCCGTCATTGAAAATACAAGCACAAGAGAAAGGCTTGCCGCAATAATCGATTTGATTCTTTTTTTCATAGCTGCACCTCCTAACCATCTAACCTTTTACTGAACCGACCATGATTCCCTTATCGAAATATTTCTGGAAAAACGGATACATAATCAAAAGCGGCAGACTGGATACAACAATCGTCGCATATTTCAGTAATTCTGCTACTTTTGCCATTTCTGCTGTACTCTGGATATCCGCAATCATACCTGGCTGTGGCGTATTTTGTACCAAAATCGAACGTAGTACAAGCTGCAATGGCTGTAAATTGGCATCATTCAGATAGATCATTGCATCAAAATAGCTGTTCCACATTCCCACAAAAGACCAGAGTGCCAAAACTGCAATGATTGGTTTACACACCGGAAGCATAATCCGGAAAAAGTGCTGGATTTCATTTGCTCCGTCAATAGCTGACGCTTCTCGAAGCTCTTTTGGAATGGACTGATAATATGTTCTCGCCAAAATCATATTCCATACATTAAAGGCTCCCGGAAGCAAAATTGCCCAGACCGTATTTACCATATGGAGCTGATTTACCAGAATAAATGTAGGTATCAGACCGCCGCCAAAAAACATGGTGATGATAAAAACAGTATTAAAAAACTTTCTTCCCACAAATTCTTTTTTAGACATTGGATACGCTGCCAATAAAGTTACAAAAACTGAAATTACAGTAAATGCTGTTGAATAAAAGAACGAATTCAAAAATCCTCTCCATATCATTTCATTTTCAAGCACTCTTCTATATGCATCCAGTGTCCAGTCTTTAAAATTGAAACTGATTCCCTGGCTGTTCAATACATTCGGATCCATAAAAGAAGCAACCACAACATAGACCAGCGGAATGAGTATCGCAAGTACAAAAATCCCCAGAACCGCATAGCCAAACCCTAAAAGCACTTTATCCGAAGTGCTAAGTTTCATTTTTCTTCTTGTTTCCATCTTCGTACCTCCTAAAGACCTTCCCCGTCATTGAGTTTCTTTACAATCCAGTTTACTGCGATTAGAAGGATTACATTAATAATCGAATTGAACAATCCCACTGCTGTCGAATATCCATAATCTCCATTTAACAGACCGATTCGATATACATAAGTAGAGAGGATCTCAGATGCTGGAAGATTCATATCTGTCTGCAACGCAAATGCCTTTTCAAATCCAATGCTCATAATATTTCCTGCCTGCAAAATAAACTGGATGACAATAATATTTTTGATTGCCGGAAGTTCTACATACCAAATCTGCTGTAAAATATTTGCACCATCTACAATTGCTGCCTCTTCCAGATCTTTGCTCGCATTTGACAGCGCTGCAGTATACATGATCGATGCCCATCCTGCTGTCTGCCAGATTCCGCTGGCGATATAGATTGTACGAAACGATTCCGGCATTGTCATCCAATTGGTATCAATCCCCAACACCTGATTGATTGGTCCTACCGGAGAAAGAAACATACGGATCATACCACAGAGAACGATTACGGAAATAAAATTCGGTGCATAGATCAGTAACTGAATCTTCTTTCGAATTCCTGCTTTTCTAATGCGGTTTAAAAGTAATGCAAGAATAATCGGTACCGGAAAGCCCCATAGTAATCCATATGCACTCAGCTTCAACGTGTTCATCAGATAATTCATAAAATCTGGTGATGACAAAAAACGCTGAAAATATTCCAACCCTACCCATTCACTTCCAAACACACCGTCAATCACATTATAATCCTCAAATGCGATCAGCACTCCACTCATTGGAATGTACTTGAAAATAATCGTCAAAAGAAGTGCCGGCATTAGAAAGAATAAGTATAACTGCCAGTTTTTTCTGACATACTGTAGCTTTTGTTTTGCTGTCTGCTTCATCGGAACCGCTTTCTTGTTTGTAAATGTCCTCATTTCTTTTTTCCTCCCTGCTTCTTTTTAATAAACCGGTTATGCAACCGGTAAAGTAACCGGTTACTTTTAATTCGATATTACACCAGATTCTATAACATGTCAACATATTTTCATAAATACACGTTCTCTGTTCACCAAATTTTAGTCTTATTGCATAACCGGTTCCGTAACCAGTTATTTCTTAATTGCTTTTTTCTGCTGTTCTTGCTATACTGAAAGTAATTTACAGAAAACAGGAGTTGTTATATTATGGGCAAAAAGAAAGTAACCTTTGCAGATATTGCAAAATATACGAACTTTTCCAAAACTACGATTTCAAGATATTTTAATAGTCCAGATTCTCTTACTTTAGAAAATCAGGAAAAAATCGCAAAGGCTCTGGATGATCTTGGATATCAGGAAAATAAGCTTGCTAAAGTTCTGGCAAATGGGAAAAGCGAATTTATAGGAATCATTATTCCCAATCTATATCTGCACTACTATTCTGAGATGTTGAATCAGCTTTTGTCCAGCTACAGTGACTACCACTACAAATTCCTTGTATTCGTAAGCAGTGACAAAAAGGAACTGGAACAACAGTACCTGGATGAATTGATGGCTTATAAAATTGAAGGTCTGATTATATTGAGCCATACTTTTTCTTCCGAGGAGCTTGCTTCCTATCACATTCCAATCGTCGCAATTGAACGGGAAGCTGAGCATATCTGTAGCGTAGACACAGACAACTATATGGGAGCTGTACAGGCAACCAATCTGCTGATTCGCAATCAATGTGATGTACTGATTCATGTAAATGTTCCTGTACCTGAACACGTGCCTGCCTATAACCGTATCCGAGGATTTGAAGATACTTGTAAGGAACATCACATTCCATATGAACTAATGCTTCAGGATCTTGGCTATACTTATGAAACTACTTATGTAGCGATCAGACAGGTTTTCCAAAAAATAGACAGCACCTATTCTGGAAAGAAAAAAGGAGTCTTTCTTTCAAATGATACTTACGCAAATATATTTTTGAACCTGCTTTTCCAAAAATATGGAAAATTACCGGAAGATTACCAAATCGTAGGCTTTGATAATTCTCCGATTGCCAACGAAGCAATTCTCCCAATTACTACGATTGGCCAACAGATTGATAAAATCGCAAAAACCGCAATGGAGCTTTTGATTTTGCAAATGGATGAGATGAAAAAAAGAAGACCTACTCCTTTAGAACATCCCATTCACAAACAAATCACTCCTGTTCTGATTCGCCGTGAGACTACAGATTCCTGATATTTATACCTGATCGGAGGAAGTCCGCCCGCTAAAGGCATAAGTTACGGGATACCCGAATAGGTAAAAACCATCAGTAAAAAGACAGAGCCTGGAATCACACCCTACTCTGTCCTTCATATATTTTATATCCGTTTTTCTGTTCTCTTTTTACTTCATAAAGTGCCTCATCTGCTTTTTCATAAAGCTTTTCAAAACTCTCTGTTTCCGCCTGTCCAAGTGCGATTCCTATTGAGGCACTGATCTGAATCCTTTGTCCGTCCTTTTCATAAGTATTGCATAGAGATTCATTCAACCTCTTTGCCATCCGATGAACCGCTTCTATCCGGTTAATCCTTCGAATCAGCAGCACAAATTCATCTCCGCCAAGACGTCCTACAATATCTTCTTTTCGAAAACATTGATCAAGAATCTTTGCGGTGTTTTGCAATACCTGATCCCCTGTTCCATGCCCCAGAAAATCATTGATTTCCTTAAAATGATCCAGATCCAGAATAAAAAATGCGTCCACTCCCTGCTTATTTTTATCTTCTTTCAGTGCTTTTTCAATATTCTGTATCAAGCCTTCCCGATTGTACACTCCTGTCAGAAAGTCTCTTTGCGATGCCTTTTGGATTTTATTGATATTTTTTAAGTGATGTTCTATTTCCGCCTCTTTTTCCTTTTGTTCATCGTAATTTTCCAGTACACCGATAATCTTTTTATTTTTTTCCTTTCCATTTATAATTGTTCTGCTACGGATCCATCCTCTTTTTCCACCATATTGGACCGGCAGTACTACAGGCTCACATTCCTTTTCTTCCATAATGCTAAAATACAGCTTTTCGTATTGTGTCAGCCCTTCTTCACAAATATAACCCGCTTTGACCATTTCACTCGGATGAATCCGATCCAGAGAATAATGTTTTTCACACTCGTTTTCCATATCCCCATACAGTAAAATTCGTTTCTGTTTCATATCCACAAATTCCTGCTGAAATGTCATATGATACACCCTGAGCTGAAACCATATAAACGCAATCATGTTCAGACTCACTGTCAGAATCATGATAAAAATCACTGTAAAAAACAGTTTCCTCCTCTGTCCCTTTAACATCCCTTTTTTCATTCTCATTTCTCCTTCTGAAAATTGCTGTCCATGATTCCTCAAACACATGAAACATAATATTATATTCCTGATTCCTCCCGATAATGACAAGCTCTCATCTATTTTCTTCTTTTTTATCATTCTTGCTTTTTTTATTTGTTTTGTATATAATAGAGATAACTTTTATTGGACTGATTTAAATTTATTTTCACAAAGGAGACATGTATGAGCAACCGACATTATCTGATCAATTCAGAAGATCTTCAAAATCTGAATGCCAGATTACTTTCCATTGCTTTCTCCAAAGACGAAGGTGACTGGAAAAGTATTATGCATACACATCATTTTACGGAACTCTTATTTGTAGTCAGTGGAGAAGGCAGCTTTTCTTTTAACCAGGAGCAATCGCCTCTACGCCGGGGAGATCTGGTCATCATCCCGCCTTACACAGAACATACCGAACGTTCCTCTCAAAATCATCCGCTGGAATATTATGTGCTCGGAATTGATGGAATTTCATTCCTGTCCCAAAAAGACAGAGAATGCGCACAGGTATTCTGCAATTTTGAGCATGATCCCAGTATTCATGAACTGTTCCGCCAGATGCTCTACGAAATCCGGACCGCACAATACGGTTCTCAGACCATCTGCCAGCATCTGCTTGAGATCCTGATTCTGAAGATCATACGATCCCAACAGCTCATTCCAGTATCGATCAACTCGATCCGAATGACAAAGGAATGTGCCCAGATCAAAGAATATCTGGACTCAAACTATGCAGAACACATTACACTGGACACGCTGACCGGTTTGACACATATGAACAAATATTATATGGTGCACTCTTTTACAAAATATGCCGGACTCTCCCCAATTCAGTATCTGAATCAGACGCGTCTGAAGCGCGCACAGCATTTGCTGAAAAATACCAACTATTCGATTTCTGATATTGCGTCCTCCACCGGATTTTCTTCCCAGTCCTATTTTACACAGATTTTCCGAAAGAATTTTAATATGACACCGGTGAAATACCGGCAGGAACATGCAAAGAATTAAATTTTATATCTGAATGCCCGGATGGGTACACAAAAAGGAACGCTCTCACAGAACTTTCTATGATCGCGTTCCTTTTTCTTTTATTTTATCAATCCCTAAATCTCATACCACTTAATTTCATTTGCTTCCATATCCAGATCAAAGCAACTTCCATCTCCCCGGTACACAGTTGTTCTCTGTGGCTCATAAGTATTATTTACTACACAGTATTTTCCATTCTTCACATACGCATGTACTTCTACATTGTAGTTTGTGCTGAACCACTTATGCAGATCTTCTTCATCATGAGAAGACCAGATGATAGAACGATATAACAGTCTGCTGTTTTCAAAGCTGTATGGAAGTCCGCTGATGTAAACGCAGCGTCCCTGTCCAAACTCATTGACTGCAAGCTGTACTTCTTTGTCAATCTGTTTGACGATCGTTGTACCGTCCAGTGCAAAGATGCTCTTTTTGCCTTCTCCGAAGTCGATCTCCCCTTTACAGTCTTCTGTGATGAAGTGCTCATGCTCTTCCCAGTTGTATTTATCCATGTTCAGTGTAAATCCTGTCTCTTTTTCTACACCCATCATCGTTGCAAGCTGGAAGAAGTGACCTTCATACTGATGAGCAGCCGGCTCTCCGACTCCGATAAATCCGCCGCCATTGTAAACAAATTTCTTGATTGCTGTGACAATCGTCTCATCCGTCCAGTTGTCTCCGCCTGTGTATGCAGTATCTGCATCACCGATATTCAGTACCACATCGATGTCATCTAAAATTGCCGGATTCTCACAGATATCATCAAAACTGATAAATCTGACATCAAACGGAGCACCGCTGAGTGCTTCGATTACACCTGCATAAGAGTAGTTCTGTTTGTAGTAGATCGCATGATGTACCATATGATTTCCCCATGCACGCATCTTGCCCCAGCAGTTTAATACTGCGACCTTCTTGATGCAGTATGGCGTCGTTCCTTTGATATTTGTATACAGGGTACGGAATTCGTTGCAGACACTCTCTACATAATCGATAAATTCCGGGAACTCCATCGCCAGTTTTAAGTATCCGCCGTATCCGATACGGTCAATCGGTTTTCTTAAAATCGCACGTCTTGCAGTCACCCAGTTGACTTTTGCTTCCTTGACCGGATCTCCGCCTTCATGGAACGTATCTGGGAAGAAGTATGGCAAGAATCTTCCTTCTGTATATTTCACCCCATCAATATCACTGATCAGACGCAGTGTCGCACCGTTTCCAACACTTCCTACGACTGCATCCAGACCGATGGTCTTGAACTCATCCATAAACGGTTCCATTCCGATCCAGTGATCTCCAAGGAACATCATGGCTTCTTTTCCACATTCATGTGTGATATCCACCATCTCTTTTGCAAGCTTGGCAACCTCTCTTCTCTGGAATGCCTGAAAATCCTTAAATTCTTTGGATGGAATCCGATACGTATTGTTCATATATCCCTGATCGATAATAAATTCCGGACGGAACTTATATCCGACCTCCTGCTCAAACTGCTCCAGAATATATGGACTTACCGATGCAGAATATCCATACCAGTCTACATAACGCTCTCTCGCCAGTTCATCAAAAATCAGTGTAAACTGATGGAAAAATGTCGTATAACGGATCACGTCGATATGTGGATTGTCCTGAATATATTTTCTGAGACGCTCCATGGAATATTTGTGTGTCTTTGGCTGACGCACATCAAATGTGATCTGCTTTTCAAAGTCTGTCCATCCGTTTGTCACCGCATTGTACATATGTACCGGATCCCACATAATATAGGCAAGAAAACTTACTGTATAATCATGAAATGCCTTTGCACTGTGAATCGTCACATCACCATTTTCACTGTCATAGCTCCACTGTTCTGTCGGAACTGCTTCTCCCGTGGTACGGTCAATCACTTCCCACCATCTTGTGATATCATCATGATCATTGACTTTCAGCATATCCGGATACAGATGGTTCATCAGATGAATGGATAACTCCTCTTCCACTGCTGTATAAAAAGGAGTCATAATATACATCTGCTGAATCTCTTCCGGATTTGCCTTCGCCCATGCGTTGTCTTTTCTGGTTGTATAATAAGTAGAATATACTTTTGCATCTACATTCTTTAATTCTTCCGGATAATCGGTTCCGTCACAGTCACGGATTGCATCTGCCCCCCAGCGCTTTACCAAATCCAGTGTTTCCGGCACAACGTCCACATCTGTAGGGATCGTAACCCTTCCGCTCGTACGCTCTTTCAAAATGATTCTCCTCTCTCTTCTCTGTTATAGTCTACTTTGTATAAATCAAGAATAGAAGAAAACCCTGCTTTCGTCAATTTGCTTCTTGCTTTCATTTTTAGCATTCTTGCTGTTGTATTTTTTTCGTGTTGAAACTGATAATTTTATTCGAATTTTACATCCTCCCGCTCCAGAGAAATATAAATTTTCGTTCCCACACCGACACGGGATTCCGCCCGGATGCTGTGTCCTAATTTCTGTATGATCGTCTTGCACAGGTACAGACCGATTCCCGTAGATTTCTGGTGCTCTCTTCCGTTATATCCGGTAAATCCACGCTCAAAAATACGCGGAAGATCTTCCGGGGCGATTCCAATTCCAGTATCCTCCACCACCAGTTCCGTGCCTTTTATATAAAGAGAAATGCTCCCTTTCGCCGTACCCCCATCCGAAGTTCCCATTTCCCGTGCCTTCGGCGGATGGATTTCGTCCGATGAGGTATATTTCAAGGCATTGGACAATACCTGCTCGATCACAAACAGCAGCCACTTTTCATCGGTGAGCACCATCTGCCTGCTGTCTTGAAAATTCAAATGGATCTTTTTCAAAATGAAGATCTGGGAATATTTGCGAACTGCCTGCCGCATAATATCACCGATCGGATACCACTGGAATTTCAGGTCATTCCCCATATCCTCCATCCGCAGATAAGACAGTACCATTCCCACATATTCTTCCGTCTGAAAAATCTTCATTTTCATCTCATTTAGGAAATCCAGTGTCTCCTCTGCATGTTCCTCAAATTCCATTGCCTGTTCTTCAAAAGACTGGATCAGAAGATGCATGGCGGAAATCGGTGTCTTGATCTGATGCACCCACAGACTGTAATAGTCAGATGCATCCTTTTTGCTGAGGAGTACTTCGTTTTCCAGCATCTCTCTCCATGCAAAAATTGTCTCCGTGATTTCCTGATATTCTGCTTCAATCCGGCTCTTTGGATCCGGAAACTCTTTCAATTCATGCGGAAGTGCCGCAGACAGATCCAGCAGACTTTGATACCGCTTCCGATAAAACCAGAAATTCAGCGCTCCCACAAATAAAAGCCAGATTGCAGAGAGCTCTGCTCCATACCCGATCACGTCAAAAGGAACTTCTTTTAACCAGAGTAGTATACAGAAAATCACAAGCATTACGGCATATACTCCGATAACCGGAAGTTTTTCTTTCAAATAAGAAATCAACAATCTCATTCTATCACGTACCCGATTCCTTTCTTTGTAGCAATAAAATCACAGATTCCAATACTTTCCAGTTTCTTTCTGAGTCTGGTCATATTTACAGTCAGTGTGTTGTCATCAATAAACTCATCACTCTCCCAGAGACGTTCCATGATCCGATCCCTTTTTACGATCTTTCCCGCATTCTCCATCAGGATCTGCAGGATTTTGAAATCATTTTTCGTCAGCTCCATACGCTCTCCGTGAAATGTCACTGCCGCATCGTTCAGATTTAAGATCACATCCCGATACTCCAACACATTTAACTGCCCGGTAAAAGAATACGCTCTCCTTAATAATGCCTGGATCTTTGCAGTCAGGACATTCAGATCAAATGGTTTTTCCACAAAATCATCCCCACCCATGTTCATTGCCATCACGATATTCATATTGTCACTTGCGGATGATAAAAACAGGATCGGCACACTGGAGATCTGACGAATCTGGGTACACCAGTGAAATCCATTATAAAACGGCAGAATAATATCCATGATCACAAGCTGCGGATCAAACGCTGTATACTCCTCCTGTACACGTTTGAAATCCTGCACACATGCCACCTCATAATCCCACTTTTCCAGATGTTCTTTCATTTTATCCGCGATGACACGGTCATCTTCCACAATCAGTATTTTATACATCGTCTTCCCCTTTCACGCTTTTATATATAGAAATAATATCCTTGCTTTTGCTCACTGTCAACGACAAGAATGCTCACCTTTAGAAAGTCTTTAGAATTCTTAAGTTTATATATATTGACCGTATATATTATATTTTCTATAATATGCTCAAAAGATAGATATACGGTTTTCTTACCTATCAAATATACGAAAGGAAGGGATTGATTTTATGACATTTACACTCAACACACCCATGTTTGATTTTCTTGTTCTTTCTATTATCGCCGAGGGTGATGCCTATGGATATCAGATCAGCCAGATCATCAAACGAGTATCTGATACCAAAGATTCTGCCCTGTATCCGATTTTAAAGAAATTACAGGAAAACGGCTATGTGGATACCTATGACCAGCAGTTTCAGGGACGGAACCGCAAATATTATAAGATTACACAAAGCGGAAAGATCCGGCAGGAACACTTAAAAAAGGAATGGAAAGAGTACATTACGATCATTGACGATATTGTAAATGGAGGAATGGGAAATGACTAAGAAAGAGTATATGAAAAAACTTGCATACCAGCTTCGTCGTCTTCCTAAAGAGGATTTCGATAAAGCAATGGACTACTTTGAAGAATATTTTGAAGATGCAGGCATCGAAAACGAGCAAAAAGCCATCGAGGACCTGGGCGCTCCGGAAGAAGCGGCTTCCGCACTGATTCTGGATCTGGCACAGGAAAATGCTGTCAAACCGCCAAAAACAATGAAACGGCGCTTTTCCGCTTTATGGATCGCTATTCTGGCACTTTTTGCTGCCCCGATCGCCCTGCCTCTGGCACTTGGGATTCTGGCCGTGATCGGAGCTGTCATTCTGGGAATCCTGGCAGTCGTTGGCGGTATCTTAATTTCCGCACTTGCCGCAATAGCAGGAAGCGTACTCGGCATTATCGGAGGGATTGCAATTATCCCTCAGACCTTTGGCGGAGGACTGGTCACCATCGGTCTCTCTCTGATGCTGATCGGATGCGGCATTCTGGTGACATATTTCACCATATTACTGGCTCGCTGGGCAATCATCAAACTTGCCGGACTGCTCGGCAGACTTGTCAAAAAAGGAGGACGAAGACATGAAGAAAAGTAAAAAAATCATTCTGACAATTTCCGCAGTCACACTGACTGCCGGAGTCCTTTTAACTGGAATCGGATATATGAAGGGCGGTCGGTTTGGATTCGTCTTCTCTGACGGCAAATTTATCTCTGCTGACAGTATAGAAGAGGAGAAACAACCATTTATTCTGGAAAAAAAGAAGCTGGATTCTGTAAAAGACATTGACATTAACATTTTGTCCTATGCCGACATCCGGATTCTGCCGTCTGCAGACAACTCCTTTTACCTGGAGTATAATCTGCCCGGTGAATACCCAAAGCCGTCTTTCTCCTGTACAGACGGCAAGCTCACCCTGACTCAGGAGAACCGGGAGCCCATTGCCATCATAGGATTTGGTTTTCACGATTCCCAAAGCTCCGAACGCGAAGTGACACTGTACGTTCCCTCAAAAGCGGAATTAAACAGCTGCAATCTCTACAGTGACTCCGGAAATATCCAGGCATCGGATCTTACTGCCTCCGTTTTTGGCATCGGATGTGACTATGGAGATGTCACACTTAAGAATATCAAAAGCAAGGAACAGCTTGCTCTGAATTTAAGTGCCGGACAGCTAAATGCTGATACACTCTCCGGAAAGACAGTCACGATTTACAATGACAGCGGGAACATTTCTCTGGATTCCTGCACTTCGGATGATCTTCATCTCGAAACGGACTACGGAGATATCCAGCTTGATAACGCTGCTGTGAAAAATGCATCCGACATGACTTTAGACTCCGGAACCCTCACGATCAAAAACAGTGCTCTGGGCGCTGCCAGGATCACCAATGATAGTGGAACTATTTCTCTGGCTCAAGTAACCGGAAAATCCCTGGAGGCAACTTCGGAATATGGGGATATTTCCCTGACAGATACCCAGCTTTCTGATAACGCTGTTTTAACTCTGGATTCCGGTAATCTTTCGGCGGATACCAGCAGCGTAAAAAAGATTTCTGTAAAAAATGACAGCGGCAGTATTTCTCTGAATCAATTTTCCAGTGAAAATGCGGACTTTATGTTATCCTATGGTGATCTGGATCTGATCGCAACAAAACTTGGCTCTCTTAGCTGCAAGAGCGAAAACGGAGATGTTGCCATACAACTGCCGGACAAATTTGATTCCTACGGATTTAATCTTCTTACAGAATACGGAGATATCTCACTCCCTTCCGGCAAGGCTGACGGCATTGTTTCTGATGAAGACGACTCCTCTGAGGTTTCCTACAGTGCAAATCCAGAGGCAAAAAATAAAATTCAGGTAGAATGTGAAAGCGGAAATATCCAGATCCGTTAGCAGGAAAGACGACTGACTCCACTTTCTGAAAAAGTGGAGCCGCCGTCTTTTTTATTCCTTTGAAACCACATATAAGGAATAGAAAAATCCTTTCTTTTGCATCAACTCCTGAAATGTTCCCTTTTCGACAATTTCTCCTGCATGCATAACCAAAATCTCATCATACTGATACAACAGCTTTTCCTCTAGCCGGTGCGTTACAATAATCTCCGTCATTTCTTTCATTGATAAAACAGCATCAATCACTGCGTACGATGTTTGATTGTCCAATGCTGCGGTTGCTTCATCCAGTAATAACACCTGACTTCCTCTCAGCAATGCCCTTGCTATTGCAATGCGCTGTCTTTCCCCACCTGACAGCTTGTTCCCATTTTCTCCACAACTGTCATTTAATCCGCGTTTGTCTATCAATTCTCGCAAACCAGCCTGATCTGCTGCTTTTTTCACTTTTTCCTCATCAAATTCTTTGAATAATGTGATATTATTTCGGATCGTATCACGAAATACAAATACCGATTGCTGCACCAGTGCCATCACCTGAAACAAAGATTCCGGCTGAATCTCTCTGCTGTCTATTCCATCAAATAAAACTTCTCCCTGCACTGGTGAAAATCCATCCATAATTGTATTGATCAGTGTTGATTTTCCTGCTCCGGAACTTCCCACAACTGCATACTTTTTTCCAATTTCAAACTCAAAGTTTAAATGATGAAGAACATTCTTGTTGCCGATACTGACACTGACATCCTTCAACGAAATTCCTTTTTTCAGCATTCCTATTTTGTTTTCCTTCATTTGCTCCTGATTGATCTGCACACTTACCAGCATTTTTTCAATCAACCCAATCGCGGCTTTTCGCTTTGCCAAAATAGACGGTATCCTCTCGATCGGGGAAATCACATAATTCATTAATTGAAGAAATACCAACACAATCCCCGGTGTAACACCATATCCTGAAACTGACATCCAGGCTCCGATCAGAAAAATTCCCAATCGCATCATTACACTTGCTGCTGTTCCCCACAAATTGATGCTTTCTTCTATGTAACGACTTTGATACTTCAGATGTTCCATTCTTTCATTTTCCCTGAAAAAATTCTTCTTCATTTCTTTTTCTGCCTGAAAGCTTTTGATAACAGGAAATCCCTGAAGAATGTCTCTTACAATACTCACAAACTCACCGTTTCCATCAGAAACTTTCCTTTCAGCCTCCGCCATTTTATTTGCAATCGGAAACGATGCTGCAATCGGCAGAACAGACAGTATCAACCCAAATACCGTCAGTATCGGACTATACCATAACATCAGCAGCAATGCTCCCACAAAACTGACCGTCAGATCAATCATTTCCAGAACACTGTCAAAATAATACATTTCTATCATTTTTGCATCATTTGTATACATGGAAAGATACTGGCTGGTATTTTCTTTGCGAAAGGACGAAAGATTTTTATCAATCATTTTACAAAATATCTTTTGTTTATAACACAACATCGCCTGATATAAATATTTTGGTCGTGCCACTCGATAAATCACGTACGCCGCTATAAATATCAAAAATGTTATCATTGCAATTATACCAACCTGCAAAATCGTCATTGAGCTGTCTCCTGATACAATGTCAATGATCGTCTGCAGCAGCCATGAAATCACAATATTATAAATACTTAAAATCAACATCGCAATTCCTGCCATCACAAGCCATTTTCTGCTTTGACAAACAATTTCTTTCAAATACCGTTTACGTATTCTCTGAATCTCAATTTCTTTTTTCATTCTCTGCTCCTTCTATTTGCACTGTCTTTGTCGCCACAGCCTCCCGAAAAGCCTGATCATGCTCGACCAGAAGCATCGTCGGGGAGAATTCCCGGATCAGTTGTTCGATCTGCATCCTTGAATACAGATCCACAAAATTCAGCGGCTCATCCCACACATATAAGTGTGCCTGTTCGCAGAGACTTTTTGCGATCAGCACCTTTTTCTTCTGTCCACCGGAAAAATCCTGTATTTCCTTTTCAAACTGAATCCTCTCAAAATCCAGTTTCCGCAGGATTGCTTTGAATAAAGCTTCCTCGATCTGGCTCTTTTTCGCAAAATCCGAAAGTGTCCCCTGCAAATGTGACGTATCCTGCGGTACATAAGAAATGACGAGCCCAGATCCCATCGTAATCGTCCCTGTATGCTCCAAAGCTTCTCCCGCCACTAATTTGAGCAGGCTGCTTTTCCCACTTCCGTTGCTTCCATCCAATACCACCCGTTCTCCTCGATGGATTGAAAAGGACACCGGACAGCTGACCGGATTTCCCCCATAACAAACTGCCGCATCCAAAAACGTAACCAGTGTATCCGAACGGTATTGCAACGGAAGCAGTTTTAACTCCTCTGCCCGCTCCCTGTTTTTCAAAAGAACTGACTTCTGCTCGATTGCTTTTTGCTGTCTTGCCTCGATCGACTTGGCACGTTTCATCATTTTCGCGGACTTATGTCCGATATACCCCTTATCCGCTGCCCCGGTTTTGGATGCTTCCACTCGATCTGACCATCCTTGTGTACGTTTTGCTGACTGCGAAAGCCTTCGGATATCCTTTTTTAAAGATTCATTCTGCGCTTCTTCCAGTCGCTGCTGTTGTTCAAAATTTTGAAGAAACGCAGAAAAAGTACCGCTCTGTACTTCAATATTACTTCGATTCAAAGATAAAATATGATCCACACACCCATCCAGGAAACACCTGTCATGGGACACCAGAATAAATCCCTTCTTTTTTCTCAAATACTCCGATACAATCTGTCTGCCATGTGTATCCAGATGATTGGTCGGCTCATCGATCAACAGAAAATGTCCTTCATTCAAAAACAGTGCTGCAAGAAGGACTTTCGTCTGTTCTCCGTTGGAAAGTGTCTCAAAAGGACGCCAAAGCACTTCTTCATCCACTTCCAGAGCGTAAAGTTCCTTCCGTATCTTCCACTCTTCTGCCTGCGGACACACCTCATTCAGTACTTCCATCGTCCACTTTTTTGTATCTTTTACCAAATACGGAAAATAATCAAACCGGACTGATTTTATAATTTTCCCTCGATACTCATACTGATCCATCAAAAGATTTAAAAACGTCGTCTTTCCTCTGCCGTTTCTCCCCACAAATCCCAGTTTCCAGTCTGTGTCGATCTGAAAACTCACATTTTCAAAAATAGGATCATAACTGGACGGATAAGAAAACGTAAGATTTTCTACTTTTATCATCGACATTGCTCCTACCTCCTAACATCAAAAAAAGCTGCAAGAAAGTCAATTCCTGCAGCTTCTCATAGCACAAACCATCCCCATATCAGACGTATGCGGCCAATGATCCATATCTGTGAACAAGACTCTTAACTTTCCTGCAAAAAGGCGCAATCATTGCGTATCTGCACAATCACTGCTGTTTTCCATTCTACTTGCAAGAAAAATTAATCATCCTTCCACCTCTTTCATTTCAAATCTGTTTCTAACATATCACAAGATGAAAAAACAGGCAAGCCTTTTTTGCCTGCCTGTCAGAACTCTTTGTTTCGATTACAGCTCTTCTTCCCACTGAGCCTCTTTAAATCCAACCAGCACCTGATCCTCTGTTACTACAATCGGACGCTTTACGAGCATTCCGTCTGAAGCAAGCAGTGCCAGCTGTTCGTCCTCGCTCATTTCCGGAAGTTTATCTTTTAGCTTCATCTCTTTGTAAAGCATTCCGCTTGTATTAAAGAAGCGCTTAAGAGGAAGCCCGCTTCTCTGATACCATTCTTTTAACTCTTCCAGTGACGGGTTATTCTCTTTGATATCTCGTTCTTCATAAGAAATCTGATGCTCATCCAGCCACTTTTTGGCACGTTTACATGTGGTACATTTCGGATAGTGTACAAATAACATCGGTCTGTCTTCCTTTCTTTTCGTATTAGATTTCGTTTGTATTCTATATCGTTTTTCAAACTTTTGCAATTACTTATTTCTGGGATTCTTTCGCAATCCGCAGTCTTACCCATGCGCCTTTCATCCTCGTAGAGTTGGCCAATGTAAGACTTCCTCCGTTTTCTTTTGCAAATTGCTCTGCCAGATACAAGCCCATCCCGTAATGTTTCCTGGAATGTCTGCTTTTGTCTCCCTGATAAAACAGTTTTTTTGCAGACTGCAGATCTTCCGCCGAAAATCCGCTCCCCTCATCCTCTACGGAAATTTCCAGTTGTTCATTTCCCTCCGATATACAGATTCGTATCATTCCTCCCTGTGGCGTATATTCGATTGCGTTATATACCAGATTTTCCCAGGACCGTATCAACAGTTTCTCATTGACACAGATCCACTTTGGCAGATTTTCACATTCAAACTGAATCGTTTGCTTTTTCCCGGCAGCCGCCGCTTCGATCCGCTCTCTGAATTGTCCTGTCAGTTCTCGTATGTCCACCTGTTCTTTTTTGTACATCTGATAACCTCCTGTGGAGATCATCTCCTGCAAAATCTGCAAATATTCTTCGATTCCCTGAATTTCCAGTTCCAATGCAAGGCTGTACTTTTGTGCTTCTTCCAGACTCTCTGCCTCTTCCATCAGCTGTACGTTCCCCCGGATCACAGTCAAAGGTGTCTTCAGATCATGCGCCAGCGCTCCCATCTGCTCTTTTCTGGCTGATTCAAGCTCCCACTGCTTCATCAGAGACTCTTTCAGTGTATCCCGCATTTTTCCGAACGTCTCCAGGATTTTCTTGATTTCCAGAACCTGAGAATCCGGACATGGAAATTCCAGATCCTGATGCTCAATTTTTTCTGTCATCCATTCAATTTTTTGAAGTTCTTGTTTAATCTTCCGGCTGAAATATCGGATCAAAAACATCACTTCCGCACAAAAAATCAAAAGCGCTGCCAGCAAAAGTAATTCCAGAACATGCGGAAGCCGTTCTCTGAGTGCCGGATTCCCAAATTGAACACGAAGCTGATAGGATACCAGACAGATTCCCTCTTCTCTCTGGAATCGTTTCAGATATCCGCTGCTGATTTCATTTTTCTCTTCCAGAACAGCTTCCCATACTTCTTCTCTTTCTGATTCTGTAAATGTTCCGTAAAGCCACCTGCCTGAATTGTCAAACACTCCAAACCTGGTTCCGTATGGAAGTATTTTTTCCTCCACTTTTTCTGCTGTCTGAATCTCTTCCCTTTTTTGCTCCAACTGCTGTTCATCATAATTAGCGAGATGTATCACCGCCTTTATGGTCAAAATCTGGACAATCACTCCCAAAACCAGTATAGTTGCTGCTCCTGCAAGTAAAAAACTAAACAGAAAACGTCTGAAAATCCCTGAAATATTCTTTTGCCTTACTCCCACTTGTACCCAATCCCCCACACTGTCTGTATATTCTTCTTCCCATATCTGGCAAATTTTGCCCGAATATTTTTCACATGCTCTGTAATTGCGGAGCTGTCACTTTCTCTCTCATATCCAAATACACTCTCAAAAATTTTCTCTTTAGAAAAAACCTGTCCATGGTTCAATGCCAGAAGCTCACTGATCTCATATTCACTTTTCGTCAGAGGAATTTTCTCTTCCCCCACCTGAACACTCTTTCCCGCCAGATCAAAACGTACTCCTGAAATTTCCACTGCATGTGTTTTTTCTCTGGCTTCTCTTCGCAAATGTGCCGCAACCCTTGCCCGGAGTTCTCCGATTCCAAACGGCTTACAGATATAATCATCTCCACCGGAACCAAGCCCTTCCATGATACTTTTTTCCTCCGCTTTTGCTGTCAGAAATAAAATCGGGCAGTCCACATACCGTCTGATCTTTTTGCACCAGGTGATGCCGTCTGTTCCCGGCATCATGATATCCAGTAAAATCAGATCATAGTGAATCAAATCCTTTTCCTTTATCACCTCTGTATTTTCACATACACTCACTCGATGTCCGTCTTTTTCCAATGCATTCTGAATCAGATTTCGAATCCCTTCTTCATCATCTACCGCCAATATCCATGCCATTTTGACTCCTCTTTCCTGTCATTGTGAAATGCTTTTCCTGTCGTGATGCTGTATCCAGATACACCAGAGGATCAGCCCTGTTATCGTCATTCCCACCATTGAGAGAACGCCCGTCCTGATCTGTTCTTTCAGCATTTCTCCTGCCATTTTAAACAATTCGCTCTCTGTTTTCCATTTTACATAATACAACAGCAGATGTCCACTCCATCCACATGGAAACCACATCCAGAGTCCGTCTCCTAATCCAGTAAAGAGCAGTGCCGCAATCAGACTCTGCGTCACCCCTGCTGCCAGACAGGCTCCACTTCCGAAACGCATTGCCAGAAAAAAGTGCAGAAGATAGATTCCTGCCTGCGTTATCCACAAGATCAGCCCGCATATAAGATATTCTTTTACCGACAGATTCCACGCAGCTTTCGTTCCCCAGACGCCCATTCCAAAGAGTAAAAAAGCAAGCAATGATGCCGCCAGTCCGAGAATCCAAAGTGTGAGTATCTTTCTCAACGTTGCGCTCCAGCGCAATGTTGACACACACAGCAGATTTTGAAAATTTCCCGCCTTTAATTCCTGCATCACAGACTGCATACAGATGATCGCAGAAACAGACGGGTACACGATCGCGAGTGTTTCTGTATAAAATTCCAGTACACTCTGCCATTCTCTTTTGGCAGCCACTCCATACAATAAAAACAATCCCGCGCCTGCAACAGGAACTCCCAAATGGATCCAGAAAATCCAGGTTCCTTTCAATTTTAAGAATTCACTTCCCACCAGTTTTTTTATTTTTCCCATCCGGCTTCCATCCTCCTCTGATACCATCTTGCTGTCATAGCTGTCAACAGGGCAAATAATCCCATACTGAGTAAGATTCCCGGAATGATCACACTCTTTTCCAGTACCTGCGGCGTAAACATGACGCTTTCCGGCACTGCAGGAAGTCCGTTTGGCAGTATTTGAAGAACCGGACACATCAGCCTTGGCAGAATTGCAAACGGATTCATCCACCATCTGGATCCTGTTGTCCAAACAGTCGAAAGAATAGAATTCGCTCCCATCCCAAGTAAAAAGGTCAGGACCATCCCCGTCTTTTGATAACAAAACATCCACAAAGGAATCTGCCAGCATATCGCGCAAACTAACAGTCCCCATGCTGCTGCCACAGTAATCGGGGAAAACAGATTTCCTCCGGTAAATAATTGTTTCAAAACCAAACTGATTCCAGCTACCACCGCTGCGATCATTCCTGTACTTACAATGATCTGCCCAATGCAGCTGACAACCTTTGCTGTCCAGATCTTCCCTGCTGACACCGGAAGCATCTGCACCGCTCTGTACTTCAGACGTTTCTCCCTCCGGCAGATAAAAATACTGCCTGCGATTACCTGGATCGGAAGGAAACACATATACCACCAGTTATACTGATTCATCTGATAATATGTTGCATTTCCAAACGAGAAATATACAGAACATAAAATCGATATCGCTGGAAAAATAACCATCAGTCTTGCCCATTCGGAATGTCTGTTTTTCAGAAGCTCTGCCTTGATATATGCTCTCATATCCGTTCACCCCCTGTTTCTGCTCACAATTTCCGTGAACAGTTCTTCCAGATTTTCCTGCTGTCCCCCCTGATATCCCAATACTCCATTTGCCAGGATTCCAATGTAGTCTGCCGTTTGCTGGATTTCACCTAAAATATGGCTGGAGACAAGTACTGTCATCCCACTTTCTGCAAAAGAAACCAGCATTTCCCGAAGCTGACGGATTCCAAACGGATCCAGTCCGTTCGCTGGTTCGTCCAGAATCAGAAAATCCGGATCATTTAACAATGCCACCGCAATTCCCAGCCGCTGCTTCATTCCCATGGAAAACTTTCCCACCTGCTTTTTCCCCGTATTTTTCAGATCCACAATATCAAGTACCTCCAGGATCCGGGCATCTGAAATCCCAAGCGTCCATGTCCGCACTTTCAGATTATCCACTGCACTTAAATTTTCATAAACAGGAGGCAGCTCGATCAAAGCCCCAATCCGTTCTATGCACTTTCGACTCCATATTTTTCCGTCAAAAAATACTTCCCCGGCATCTGCCCGCGTCATCCCGCACAATATTTTCATCAATGTCGATTTTCCTGCGCCATTTGCTCCCAAAAGCCCGTATACACACCCTTTCGGAATTCTCATATTGATATTTTTCAGCACAGTCTGTTTGTGATACTGCTTGCATAGTTCTTTTGTTTCCAAAATTATTTCTTCCATAAAATGATTCTCCCTTCTCTTTGTACAGCTTTACTTTAAGGGCGAATTCTAAGGATTTTATAAGGAACTGTCATTTTTTTGCACAAAAACCCATACCCGCCTTGCGAATTTATCTCAATATGTTAAAATATAGACGTTAATATGTGAACTTCTATAGATTGACAGAATCATAGTGAAAATAAAGGAGGAACTTTAACATGCATTGTGTCAGAAAAGTAACCGAAGATTTATACTGGGTCGGAAGCAATGACAGAAGACTGGAACTATTTGAAAACATTTTTCCGATTCAGAAAGGAGTTTCCTACAACTCTTATCTGCTGCTGGATGAAAAGACCGTCCTTTTCGATACGGTAGACAGCGCAGTAGGCAGACAGTTTCTGGAAAATATCGCGGCTGTTTTGAACGGGCGTACTCTGGATTACCTTGTGATCAATCACATGGAACCGGATCATTGCGCTTTGATCGAGGATCTGCACCTGCGTTATCCGGATATGAAGCTGATCGGAAACGCCAAAACATTTCCGATGATCGATCAGTTCTACGGCATGGATCTTGGAGATAAAAAGATCATCATCAAAGAAGGCGAGACATTCTCCTGCGGAAAACACACACTTCACTTTGTGATGGCGCCAATGGTGCACTGGCCGGAAGCTATGATGACTTACGATGAGACCGATAAAGTTTTGTTCTCTGCCGATGCATTCGGTACTTTCGGAGCACTGGACGGAGTGATCTTCAACGATGAGATGGATTTCGACCGTGATTATCTGGACGAAGCCCGCCGCTATTACACAAATATTGTCGGAAAATATGGGATTCAGGTACAGAATGTCCTGAAAAAAGCAGCTGCATTGGATATTCAGATGATCTGCCCTCTCCACGGACCTGTATGGAGAAGTAACCTCTCCTATATTCTGGAAAAATACGATATCTGGAGCAAATATGAAGCAGAGACAAAGGGTGTTATGATTGCCTATGCTTCCATGTATGGCAATACAGAAAATATGGTCAATGTTCTGGCTGCCATGCTCGCTGATGCCGGAATCACAAATATCAAGATCCACAATATTTCCAAAACACATGTATCTGAGCTGATTTCTGACAGTTTCAAATACAGCCATCTTGTACTTGCCGCACCAACCTACAACAATGGAATTTATCCTCTGATGGCAAACTATCTGGAAGATATGAAAGCTTTGATGGTACAGGGGCGCACCGTAGCTGTTTTAGGAAACGGAAGCTGGGCTCCGCAGTCCGCAAAACTGATGGAAGCAAAGCTTGCAGAACTGAAAAACATGACACTTCTGACAGAAAACTTCGCTGTAAAATCAGCACTGCATGATTCTCAAATGGAACAACTGCAGGAACTGTGCACAAAAATCACAGATTCTGTCAACGCATAAATTCTGACAAATACAAAGGAGGAATTCATATGAAATTAGTAATCACCATGAGCCGTCGTTTCGGAACCGGTGCAAGTATCATTGCAGATGAACTTTCCAAAAGACTGGACATTCCTGTCTATGACCGTGCCTATATTGAACAGCAGGTCAATGACCGCATGTATGACTCCGAGGCAGAAGCCATCCGTAATCTTGCCGAAAAACCATGTATCATTCTCGGACGGTGCGCTTCTGATATTTTAAAAGACCGCATGAATGTTCTGAATATTTTCGTATGTGCTGATAAAGAAGACCGTATCAAACGCATTATGAAGCTGGAAGACCTTTCCTACGAGGATGCAAAAGAGAAAATCGATAAGACTGATGAACAGCGTGCTTCTTATTATTATGAACATACAGGAAAAACCTGGGGTGATGTAAATGACTATCATATGATTCTGGATACCTCCGCACTGGGAGTCGAAAATTGTCCGGATATTTTAATGCACTATTTCGAAAAACTGGAATACATTTAAATCGAATGTAAAAATAAAAATCTTCCATAGAATTCCGTGTTTCCCGACACATGATCTTCTATGGAAGATTTTTTACATCACTCTCTGAATCCATACGAATGACAAGTCAGAAGTGTAATCATTTTCTCGCCCGAATAGATTTTTGTATCATCTCTGCAATGACCTCTTCCTCTTCTTCCAGCTCCTCTGCAATCTCAGAAATTGACTTTCCTTTTACCAGCTTCTTTTGAATCAGCCTTTCTAAAAGCTCCTGTTTTCCCTTTTTAATTCCTTCTTCTATCCCCTCTTCTCTGCCCTCTTCCCAGGACGCTTCCCGCTCCTGCCGCATATGCTTTTCCTCATCATATTCATAAATACTCACTTGTTTCGCCTCCGCTCTGTTTTGTTTCAAAAACTCTGAAAGAATTCCTTCCTGAATACACTCACTGATTGCCTGTTCCACTGCTTCTTCCACCGGCTTTACCTGGGCGTACTCCCGCACTCTTGCAGTATATTCCGAGTAATCCTTCAGAGATTTGCACATTTCCTTCAACTTCTCATTATGCCCGCGGTTGATGTTCAGCATCACCGCAGTCAGCTCCAATGCCGGATGTTCTTCTTTGACGCAATACGCATCAGACAATCTTAAAATTTTTCGATCCGGCTGTTCCTGACTTCCATTGTAAAAGATTACAAACTGCGGAGTCGGGATCTGAATCCTTTTCGTACCATACAGGTTTTCATCTTTTGTCATCCCGGAATACAGATCCGAGATATAAAACAAATACCACAGGGGCAGGTTGGGACTGTAGGTGGACTGATGCTCATACAGGGAAAGTCTGGAATCAATGAGAAAGGACAGATCATTATGCATCGACATGTAGATTGCATTTTCCAGTGTATTGATTTCCAGCAATTCCGGATCTTCATAATGTTTTCCGCTGACCGCATTGTACAGATCGAGCAGATCTTTCCTGTCACTGTAGAGCATGGCAAAAATCCTCGATTTGTACAGTCTGTTTACGGGCTGCATCTGTGTTGTCTGGTTCATATAAATACCTCCTTGAATGAAAATAGCTGCAGGAGGCTTTCCAATACGGCATCTTTCTCTCAAACCTCTCTGCTGTTTTAGATTGAAATCAAAGCATAGAGATCTTCCGATATGCTATAAGAATAAAAGATGCGGTATCGTTCCGCTTAGAAAACCAGAATTTTATGCTTTTCTGCATTATAGCACGATTGACCAAAAAGAACAAGCTACTGTAAAATCCATACATAACGGATTTACAGCAACTTGTTCTTTTTTATTTTACGATCTTATAATATTCTCTTGACGTGATTGCAAAAACGATCACATAGAATACTGCAAAGACTGCTGATACTCCAATTGTGCACATCATGGATAAATGTGTATCTGACAGATTAAACACAAGAAGGAGCTTTGTAATCGGTTTAAATGCCACTGTCACATGCAGGATCGCCATAAGAAGCGGGACAAAGAATACTGTCAAAATCTGGCTGTGAATCGATCCTTTGACTTCTTTCTTACTCATTCCTACTTTCTGCATAATCTGATACCGGTCTTTGTCATCATAGCCTTCAGAAATTTGTTTGTAATAAATGATCAGGACCGTCGCCATCAGGAATAAGAATCCTACAAAAATTCCAAGGAAGAAAAATCCTCCGTAAACGCCATAAAATTCCTGTGCATAAGCTTCTCTGTATTCTACATAGCATGACTGCACCTCGCCGCTTGTCTCCATCCGCGCTTTCATGGATTCCAGAGCTTCACTTTTTGCAGTGTCATTTCCCTTCATATCAAAATTCAACAGATACTGCATCGTGATCGGAATTTTGGTCGGACCATAGAGCTGTATCACATGCTCTACAGCTGCATCATCCGCCATTACCAGATAAATATTCTTTATCACATCTGCCTCTTTCTTTTTCTGCAGATTGGATTCCTTCAAGTTTTCTTTTACATGATAAGTCTCTTTACCTAACACGATTTCTCCGCTGTCAAACTCTTCATCCAGGAAATAGGTCAGCACTTCATCCGGAGCAAGTGAAATATCGGTTCCTTCCAGTGCATTATAATCTGCCAATGGAATCACATACAAGCTGCGCATCGCATCTGCATCATATCCACTTCCTGAATCCGTATCAAACTTGAGCTGATTGTCATATTTCATGGCGCTCAGCGGCACATACCGGTATTTTTGTTCATGAATAATCTCCAGCCCCCGGCTTTGCGTCTCTTCCTGCGCAATCCGTTCCATCGCTTGTATATTTTCCGGAGTTGTTTCATCAGATGTTGCGGAAAATTCAGTCTTAAAACGTGTATTCATTATATTTTCCTGCCCGATATACAAGGATGCTGTCGCAGAAATCAATACCAGTACAATGGTACTCATAATACAGATATTTGCCAGTCCTACTGCATTTTGTTTCATTCGATAGATCAGACCTGACACCGAAACAAAATGTTTTGTCTTATAATAATAGGCTTTATTTTTCTTCAATAATTTTAACAGCGCTACACTTCCCGCTGTAAACAGAGCGTAGGTTCCGAAAATAACCAGAATTACTGCAATAAAAAATTTTGTGATCGCACTAAGCGGTGACTCTGTCGTCTGTGCAATATAATATCCGCTTCCCAACAAAAGAATTCCGATCACTGCGATCAGCCAGTTTGCTTTTGGTTCTTTTTCTCCTTTTTTCCCTCCCTGCAGAAGTTCCACCGGATTGACTCTCTGCACCTGGAAAATGTTCCAGATCAGAATCACAAGAAAGATAGCTCCAAATAGACCGGCACTGATCAAAATAGCCTCCGGTTCCACAGAAAACTGAAATGCAACATCAAACCGGATCAATTTCAGGAGTACCAGAAAGATGAGCCGTCCGAATACGATTCCTGCCAGGATTCCTCCAAGGATACCTGCGCCCGCAGTATAGATGCTCTCCCAGACCATCATCTTTGTCAGGTTCGTCTTATCCATTCCAAGCACCTGATACAATCCCATCTCTTTTTTTCTCTGACGAACCAGAAAACTGTTCGTATAAAAGAGAAAGATTGCCGAAAAACCACCTGTGATCGTAACTGCAAAATTCAGGATCAGACGTAGCTGGGATGCACCGGGCATGGTATCCAGCGCCGAATTGGTGGAGACTAACAAGAGATCATAAAACATCATGACAGTCAAAATGCAGGTCAGAAGATACGGAAAATACGTCTTTCCGTTTTTCTTAATGTTGGTCGCAGCCAGCTTTGGATACAATACATTACGCATTGTCCTCACCTCCCGTTGTCAGCGCAGTCAGTGTTGCGGATATTTTTTCATACAATTCTTCATTGCTCATATTGCCGCGGTACAACTGATGGAACACTTCTCCGTCCTTGATGAACAGAACTCTGTTTGCCGTACTCGCTGCCTTCACACTGTGCGTCACCATCAGGATGGTCTGTCCCTGCTGATTGATCTCCTTAAACAAGCGAAGCAGTTCATCTGCAGCCCGCGAATCCAACGCTCCTGTCGGCTCATCTGCAAGGATCAGCTTGGGCTGCGTGATCAGCGCTCTTGCCACTGCCGCCCTTTGTTTCTGACCGCCGGATACTTCATACGGAAACTTCTTCAAAAGTTGAGTGATTCCAAGCTACTGTGCAATTGGTTTGAGTTTCTGACTCATCTCCGGATACTTTTTGCCGGAAAGTACCATCGGAAGATAGATATTGTCCTCCAGAGAAAATGTATCCAGAAGATTGAAATCCTGAAATACAAATCCCAGATTCTGCCGGCGAAATGCTGCCATTTCTTTATTGTGGATCTCTCCCAGATCTCTTCCTTTCAGGTACACCTTCCCGGATGTTGGTTTATCCAGCGCTGCCAGAATATTTAAAAGTGTTGTCTTTCCGGATCCGGACTCTCCCATGATCGCCACATATTCTTTCTCCTCCACCGAAAAGTTCACATTGGAAAGCGCCTGTACCTGATTTCCTCCAAATCGTGTGGTATATATTTTTTTCAGATTCTTTACTTCCAGTAATGTCATCGTCATTCCTTCCTTTCATTTCTCCCATTTTCTTACTTCTCGTTTATTATAACTGGAACACAGAAGCTTTTTCCATTGATTCACATTACAAATCACAACTGTTGTCTTACGTTTTTGTAAGGTTTGGCTTTCCGGCAGATAAAACATTGCCACATCTCATCCGCAATGTTACAATAAGTGTCAGTTTGAATACAAAGGAGTTTTCAGATATGAAACAAGAACGATGGAAATCTATTTTAAAACCACTGACCATTCTTCCGGTCATTGTCATGCTCTGTACCATCTTTGGATTTTCCAATCAGAACGGAACAACTTCCGGGGGATTGAGCCAAAAAGTAAGCAGGCAGATCGTCACCGTCTGTGATACCCTCTTTCATCAGGATTGGGAGGAAGAAACTATCGAACACTATACTGAAAAAATCGAATATCCCATCCGCAAAGCAGCCCACGTCACGGAATATCTGATCCTGACTCTGCTGGCTGCCCTGCCGCTTTATACCTATGGTCTTCGTGGAAAGAAACTGCTTTTCGCTTTATTTTTATTCTGTGTCATCTCCGCATCCGGGGACGAATTCCACCAGTCCTTTATTCCCGGCAGGTCTCCCCAGATTACAGATGTACTTGTAGACAGCATCGGAATCCTGACAGGGTGCGGCATCACATCTCTTGTATTACGTAATCGCCCGTCCGATACGGCTTCTTCGAAGAAGCGTAATACACAGAAAGGATAGACCTCCGATTCCGGCAATCAGGACCGGCACTGCAATCCACGCAGATACAGCAGCCGGTTCTGCATATTTTTTATATCCATCCAGAAAAAGAATGTGGATCAGATAGATCCCAAACGAACATCCGCAACCGATATCAAGAAGTCTTCTTGTCCTTTCTTTCAGACGGATCTCACAGTCCTGCCAGCGAATAAGAATCATAAAAAATGCAGCGCCTGCAAGTACGATGAGCGGACATCCGTATTCCAGAACCCGTTCATAATGCTCCCCTGACCGCTGTGTGATAAAGACTGTCAGAGCAAACACGCCGGTCATACAGCCGATAAAAATTGCAGCTGCCCATTTCTGACTGATTCGGATATATCTCCGGTACTTATAAATAAAATGCCCGATAAAAATATAAAGCATATACACCTTGTCTCCGATCAGCGGCAAATCATAATACGCTTCCCCATTTTGCAGGGAAACGACATAGTTAAAGACTACGGAAGCGCTGCAGACAACAAGCAGAGCTCTCTCCAGTTTTCCGCTCATTCCTTTGCACATGACCTGAAAAAACGGCAATACCATATAAATTGGGATCATCGCATAAAGATACCACAAATGAGGTTCTGTCGGTACATACAGAATCTCTTTCAGATCATATTCTGTCTTCATAAAAGCACGATTCCAGATATAGTACACTACACTCCATACTACCAGTGCGATCAAAAAACGAAGCAGTCTCTCCCCGTGTTTTTTCAACGGTTCTTCTCTTCCCAGAAGCAATGCTCCGGAGATCATAAAAAAACAGGGAACACTTACTCTCGCCAGTGTATCCAGTAAAAGTGCAAACAAATACTCACTCTGTGTAATTTCTCCATATGCCCTACAAAAATAATTGGTCACATGGATCACAATCACAAAAATGCAGGAAATCATCCGTATGATCTCCAGATTATAATTTCGTCTCATTTATCTTCTCTTTTCGTCTTTCTCTTTTGTATCCGGTTCTTTTTTCATCAGACTTGCCTTAATGACAGTCCCTTTTCCAAAACGGGCATCCAGCTTCTCCATCGCATCTTTTAATTTCTGATGCTTCTCATCCAAAGGCTTGGGGATCTCAATATCAAAAATAGATAGCTGCATAGGCTCTTTTTCATCCACCAGTTTTGCCGTCCGGATTCCAAGCAGGCGGACCGGTTCACCTGTCCATACTTCTTCAAACAGTTCACAGGCACTCTCGTAAAGAACATTCTGATCCGATGTCGGCCGCATCAGCTGTTTCTGATGCGAAATCTTTCGGAAATCATAATATTTGATTTCCATACTGACCATGGATGCTTTCTGACCGGCTTTTTTCAGCCTTTCACCAACACTCGCTGCCAGATGTGCAAAGACCGGACGGATTTCTTCCAGTGTTTCTGCATCCTTTGACAATGTCGTAGAATTTCCAACCCCTTTTGCTTCTGCCTGCTGTGACTGTACACTGGAATGATCGATTCCGTTTGCAAACTCCCAGAGCATCTGTCCATGGCTCTTCAAATGCAGCGTGATCAGTCTGGGATCTGCCTGTGCCAGATCTCCAATCGTCAGAATTTCCAGCTTTTTCAGGATCTCCACACTGGAATGCCCTGCCATATACAGTTCTCCAATCGGAAGAGGCCACATTTTTACACGGATTTCTTCCGGAAACAAGGTATGTACCTTGTCGGGCTTTTCAAAATCCGAAGCCATCTTTGCCAGCAGCTTATTCGAAGAAATTCCCACATTGACCGTAAAACCGAACTTCTCCCGAACTCCGTTCTTGATCAACATAGCCGCATCAACCGGGGAACAGAAACCTTCCATCGCCCGTGTCATATCCACATAGCACTCATCCACACTGACCTGTTCGATTTCTTTCGTAAATGTCCGAAGATAGTCCATCAGCATCCGGCTTTTTTCCCGGTACATCTTATGATCCGGCGGTTCCATCACCAGATTCGGACACTTACGAAAGGCATTCGCAACAGGTTCCCCTGTGCGGATGCCATATCTTTTTGCCGGAATTGACTTTGCGAGAACAACCCCATGACGGGATTTCTGATCTCCGCCGATGATCGACGGGATCATACGCAAATCTGTTCCGGCACCATTTTTTAATTGTTCGACTGCAGTCCAGCTTAAATAAGCCGAGTTGACATCTATATGGAAAATAACGGGTGTCATGCGACGATCTGTCCTTTCACTTTTGCCTCTAATTTTCCGTCAACAACATCAATCTCAATCCGATCTCCTCTGCCCACATTTCCTGCAAGGATCAGTTTTGCTGCCAGCGTCTCCACATTCTTCTGGAGATATCTCTTCAGCGGTCTTGCTCCGTACATCGGATCATATCCGCCTTCCACTACGAAATTCTTCGCAGCATCCGTCAGCTCAATGGAGAGTTCTTTGTCTACCAGACGCTTGTTGACATCTTTTACTAACAAATCAATGATGGCATGAATATTGGATTTCGTCAATGGTTTAAACATAATTATTTCATCCAGCCGGTTCAAAAATTCCGGTCTGAAATGTGCTCTTAAGTCATTCATGACCAGATTCTGGTTTGATTCTTCGATCGTGCCGTCTTCCCGGATTCCTTCCAGAAGATAATTCGCCCCGATATTGGAAGTCATGATCAGGATCGTATTCTTAAAGTCTACGGTTCTGCCCTGTGAATCCGTAATCCTTCCGTCATCCAGCACCTGAAGCAGGACATTGAATACATCCGGATGGGCTTTCTCGATCTCATCAAATAATACAACAGAATACGGTTTTCTTCTGACTGCCTCTGTGAGCTGTCCGCCTTCGTCATATCCGACATATCCCGGAGGCGCTCCGATCAGTCTGGACACGGAATACTTCTCCATGTATTCACTCATATCAATGCGGACCATGTTATTCTCATCGTCAAACAGACTCTGAGCAAGTGCCTTGGCAAGTTCTGTCTTTCCAACTCCGGTAGGTCCCAGGAATAAGAAGGAACCAATCGGTTTGGTCGGATCTTTGATTCCGGCTTTGGAACGGATAATCGCTTCTGTTACCAGCTCCACTCCTTCGTCCTGTCCGATGACTCTTCGGTGCAGCTCGTCTCCCAGATGCAGCGTCTTACTTCTCTCACTCTCATTGAGTTTTGCCACCGGAATTCCTGTCCACCGGGAAATGATTCTTGCAATCTCCTCATCTGTCACAGCCTCATGCACCAGAGAAAGATCTTTTGCCTTTACCTTTTCTTCCTCTTCCTCCAGCTGTTTCTGCAGCTGCGGAAGTCTTCCGTACTGCAATTCCGCCGCTTTGTTCAGATCGTATTCCCGCTGCGCTTTCTGGATCTCTTTATTGACCTGCTCGATCTCTTCTCTGACCTTCTGTACCCGCTCTACAGATGTCTTTTCATTCTCCCACTGTACTTTCTTGCCTGCATATTCTTCTTTTAGTCCTGCCAGCTCTTCCTGCAGATGTTCCAGACGCTCTCTGCTCAAACGGTCCTCTTCCTTTTTCAGTGCCTCTTCTTCAATCTCCAGCTGCATCACACGTCGTCTCAGCTCGTCCAGCTCTGTCGGCATGGAATCCAGCTCTGTCTTGATCAGCGCACAGGCTTCATCCACCAGATCAATGGCCTTATCCGGCAGGAAACGGTCAGAAATATATCGATTCGACAAGGTTGCTGCTGCCACAAGCGCACTGTCTGTGATCTTCACTCCGTGGAAGACTTCATAACGCTCTTTGAGTCCTCTTAAAATAGAAATCGCATCTTCCACACTCGGCTCTTCCACCATGACCGGCTGGAAACGTCTCTCCAGAGCCGCATCTTTCTCAATATACTGGCGATACTCATCCAGTGTCGTCGCACCGATACAGTGCAGCTCGCCTCTTGCCAGCATTGGCTTTAACATATTTCCCGCATCCATGGCACCATCTGTCTTACCTGCTCCCACAATGGTATGCAATTCGTCAATAAAGAGAATGATCTTGCCGTCACTGTTCTTCACTTCTTCCAGAACGGCTTTCAGACGCTCTTCAAATTCTCCTCTGTATTTTGCTCCTGCAACCAGAGCTCCCATATCCAGTGCAAAAATCGTCTTATCTTTCAGTCCCTCCGGCACATCTCCGCTGACGATCCGCTGTGCCAGCCCTTCTACGGCTGCCGTTTTTCCGACCCCGGGCTCTCCGATCAGGACCGGATTGTTCTTTGTCTTACGCGACAGGATCCGGATCACATTTCGAATCTCTTCGTCACGTCCAATGACCGGATCCAGTTTCTGATCTCTCGCCCGCTCCACCAGATCCTGTCCGTATTTGTTTAACGTATCATACGTTGCTTCCGGATTGTCACTGGTCACTCTCTGATTTCCACGCACCGTAGAAAGTGCATACAGAAAACCTTCCCGGCTGATTCCAAACTCACGAAATAACGGCTTTAAATCTCTGCTTGCATATTTCAGTAAAGAAAGGAAAATATGCTCTACAGACACATACTCATCGCCCATCTGCTTTGCTTCATCCTCTGCATGGATCAGTGCATTGTTCAGATCCTGACCGACAAACACCTGCCCGCCCTGTACTTTCGGACGCTTATTCAAAAGCTCTTCTACTCTGTTAATAAACAGAGATCCCTGAATACTCATCTTTTCCAACAATTTTAAGATCAGACTGTCATCCTGCGTAACCAGCGCATATAATAAATGCTCCTGCGCAAGCTCCTGATTGCCATAATCATACGCAATCTTTTCACAATTCTGCACTGCCTGCATTGAATTCTGTGTAAATTTATTTATATTCATAGCAACTCCTCCTCACTACTTGTTTCATTGTTCTACACGTAATATAGCATTCATTATTAGCCACGTCAAGAGGTGAGTGCTAATATTTTTTGAATTTTTTTGCAAACCCTGTAAAATCAATGGTTTGCACGCTTCTAAAATCTCTATAAACCTGTTTTTCTATGCTACTACACCATTACTACACCATTTTTTCTGATTTTGGTGTACTAAATGTTTACCGCTTTTTCATACTTTATGATTTCTTCCTTTACATCTTCCACGCCTGCTATGTGATTGTATACGTCCATTGTCACATCACTATGGGCGTGCCCCATGATGTACTGTAAGATTTTAATATTCATGCCATGCTTCGCCATGTTCGTGCAGGCGGTATGCCGCAGGCTATGGCTTGATATTTTAGGAAGAAGCGCAGGCGTCCGGCGTTCTTTCTCTGCTTTTCCCGATTCTGCCTTATTGTATGCGTCAATGATGTTATACAGCACATTATTGACTGCACTGGGCATAAGCGGTCTGCCTGTCTTTGCCAGAAAGATAAAATCGGAACAGCCTTCGATTTCTTCTATGCTATGTCTGCCAAGCATGAAATTTATCTTTTTCTGTTCTGTAAATGCTCTCTGGACAGCTTGCGACATGGGGATTATCCTGTTTCCTGCCTTTGTTTTAGGGTTGTTGATATGGAACTTGTAACCGTCTCCAAAGTCCTTATAAATCAACTGATGATTTACAGATACTTCTTTTTTCTCCATATCTATGTCCGACCATGTTAAGCCAATCAGTTCGCCGCAACGCAGACCAAGTTCAAGCATAACGGTCAGCATGGGAATGTAAACATTGTAGACAGGACTTCCACAGACAAACGCAAACAGTTTTTCCTGCTGTTCCATTGTCAGTATGTCCTTTTCCTTTGGTGCTTCTCCATAGTCGCCGGACAGCGTATTCTTTGCAGGATTCTTGCGGATAATATCATCATCTACCGCCAATTCCAACGCCGGATATAACAGCGTGTGGATATATTTAATCGTATTGTTTGCATATCCCTGCTCTGACATTTTATTGTAAAACGTCTTGATATGTGAGGGGCGAAGCTGAACGACTTTGATATTTCCCAGTTCATTCTTAACGTGTATATCCCACATATTTTCATAATTGATTTTTGTGGAACTATAAAACCGCCTTGTCTGCATATACCTTTCAAACAGCGTGTTCAGCGTCATTTTCTTGATTGCTGTATCGGTCAGGATATTATCATCTAAATCCTTTGCAATCTGCTTTTCCTTTTCCCTAAGTTCCGGCAAATCTCCGGCATAAATAGTCTGACGCTTGCCGCTCTTTACATCTGTATAGCGGTACATATAAATCCCGTCTTTTCTCTCTGATTCCCCTGTCCTTAAATTTCTTCCTCTGCTGTCTTTCCTTGCCATAATCAAATCATTCCTTTCATTGTGGCACTCCTTTCTTTGTTCTGGAATGATTTCCGGCTTGCTCTACGAAGCTATTATACCAGAAAACCATTCCAGATAACAGATATAATCAGATGATTTTTCCTATTCCGTCAGACAGTCCAGATACTTCTTTACCCTGTCAACAGAATATAAAACCCGTCTCCCGATTACCACTTTTGCCCCTGCCTGCTCCCCGATTTTCCTCGCGGTGGCATGACCGCAGGACAGCATGGCGGACAGATGTTCTATATCCACAGCCAACGGGTGTTCCGTCTGCCTGTTTCCTGTCTTATTCATCAGAACCACCGTCCTTTTCTACAAAAGGCAGGCTTATCTGTTCCTCTGCTGTCACAGCATGAAAATCATTATCTCTTTCCAAATAAGCTTGTACAGACGGATAGACGGTTTTTGCCCCTTTATCGTCATACGTTATCACTTTATGGATTCGTCTTAAAAAGGCTTCCCATGACTCCCTGTCCTCTCTCTGCGCTTCTGGATATTGCCGCTCTAACGCCCAGTTTGATATGATATAAACTTTATTGTAGCAGGCATACTTATTTGCATATCTGGATGGAAGTTCCAACGGGTAAATATCGCAGTACAAAAGCATTTCTTTCAGCCGGAGAGATGAGCGGAACTCATCAAAGGCTATCACTGGCTGACAGCGATACCCGTCAAAGGGATTTTTGTAGTCCGTAATGCGGTAAACGTCAACAAAATTGTGTGCTTCTAATACGCTTCTTGTCTTTCCCGTACCTGTATGACCGCTGATATAGCACACCTCCATATCAAGCCGGACAGAATCCTTGAAACGCTCTGTAAGAATGGTAGTCCGCACCTTGTCTATTTTATCAATCTGCAAGATATAATCCTGATTGACCGCCAGAATCTCCGCATTGGTCATGTTATCCAGTACCATTTGATACAGTTCCGACATATCGTATCTTTTTCCTCTGCTGTCCGGCGGGCGTGTTCCGTATTCCTCAAAAGAACCCTCTATTTTCGTTTCCTGTTTTGAATCATTTTCCCATTTCCCAGACTTGCTCACGTAGGCGATATTATCGGAAATCGTGCCTCTGCACTTTTCTATATGGGCTTCTTTAAAGTAACGTTTTATCATGCTAAAGCGCACTCTGGACGAAAACACAACAAAGATATGCGTATGAAACAATGTTCCTTTTTCGTCTGCCATGCAGAGATAAACCAGTGTCTTAAAATTTCTATGGAAAATCTCCAAGATATGTTCGTGTGTATATCCTTTTTCCAATGGGTCATTGATTGTTAATTGATACATCAACGCTTGTGTGTCTGCTATGATAATCACTCCTTTGTGCATTTTGTGCTATGATGTGAACAAGGCGAAAAGCCTTGTATTTCCTGGTGTTTTCCTTGTTTGTGCCATGTTGGGTAATACTAGACCAACATGGCAGGGCTAAGGGCTTGCGGCTTTGCCGCCGCCCTTGCCTGCCTTTGGGGATATTACGACAACGCCCTGATACAGATTTCCTGCATTTCTTTTACATTCCTCACAGTCGGGATTTTCACAAAGCGCAAATCCGAACCTTGAAGCAGTAAAACCCCTTCCCCTCTTTCAAACTGTCTGTCCTCTATCATGTCAATATATTCTTTTGGCATGAGCATTTCATAAATGCTCCGCATGGGCGCACCGAGAATCATAATGATTCCATAATTCAGGCGGCTACCGTCTGGAAATGCCTTTGCGTCTGGTCGCTGACAGGAGCAGATAAACCGAACCCCCAGCGATCTGCCGAGCATAAGGATTTCAGAAACCTTGTTCATCACATCAGCCGCCTTTTTCTTGTCCTCTCCCTGCAAGGCTAAAATATTCGCCATATATTCATCCCATATAAGAGTTACCGCATATCTGTCTTTATTCTCTCCTGACTGTCTTTTATGTAAAATCGTATAGACACACTCTAAGGCTTCCAGTGACTTTTTATAGGGATAGTAAAATGTACATTCCCTTAGAAACGCAAAGGAATCGTCCTGCTTAAAATCCGCGAAGAAAAACTTTGCTTCTGGCGTGGAAACAAGAATCAGCATTTTCAGACACCAGATAAGCGCATAGGATTTCCCACTGCCGGACATACCGCATAGAATCATGTGGCTGTTTGTTTTCAGGGAAATATCGGTAGATAAAATATCTCTTTGCCCGTACCCCTGCCAAGCGTCATAATCATATCCCAGTTTGAAAGAATTATTCTCCGTCATATAATCCCCCTCTTTCCGGCGGCTTTCTCCCCTTTGTGCTGTACATTACAATCAACTTGCCATTATCTTTCTTTTTTCCGCCGTATTCTAAATCAGGTTTTACAAAATGAAGGTTCATAGAATCCGCAATATATTTCTTCCTTTCTTTCCACCTCTCCATAGGTATATTGCTGTAAAATACCCTTGTCGTTACCCTTGTTTTTCTATCTGTCCTCTTTCTTATCAGAACCGGACAACCGTTTCTTAAATCCTGTTCGGTAAAAGCAAGCGCAAGATTATATTCATCACGCTTTGCCGTCATTACCCCGATACAATAAACTGTAAGGATAAACAGGACTATGAACAGGGCAGTTCCGCCAATCTCAACGATACCACGCCAGAGGGGAAGTATCAGTTTTGGGGCATTGACATAGACAGCAGATTTATGAATCCAGAACTGATAGAAGCCTGCCAATACCGCTAAAGGAAGAAGATTCAGGTATGGTCTGGAAATAAGTTGTTGTAACGCTAGAGCAAATCGAAAATAACACTTTCTTATACTATTTAAGATTTTCATAACTCATAATCTCTCCTTTTCTTTTGGTATTGTCAGGGGAGAGTATCTCCCCCGACAAAATGTCGCATTACGCTTTTGTAATGGACTCGATTTTTCCCTTATAATTAAAGGAAATTTCCAGAGTATCGTTGACCTTTACCTGTTCCGGCAGAGCAATTCCCTCTTTCAGAAAGAATTTTTCTGCTTTCAGTCCATGAACATTTTCATCTTTGAAAGCTACAAAGATGTTCATTCCTACGATTCGTTCACCGTCTTTGTTGGTAAAGTCAACTCCCATGAAGCCGAGTAACTTTGCCTGCATGGATTTCTCCCCCCTTTCTGTTTGGATTTAAGTTGTTGTTGCAACTTATGTACCAGATTATAGCGTCTATCTGCTCTTTCGTTTATTACACGCCATGTAAAAAATCCAACGCATTTACGCCCTTTCCGGCTCTCTTCAAGTGCAGTAAAAACGCTGCAACTCACTGTTTACAGTGAATACAGGTTCTTACATGACAGGTAAAAAGAAGTCAAAAAAAATACACATCTGAAATTGATGTGCATTTTTTCACTATTTTGTGCGTGGTCTTTTTGCGTAAGAACCTAGCCAATATTTTTGTTCAATTCCTAATTTTTCCAATATAGCGTTACATTCATCTATATTCTTTCCCCTACAACGGGTAAGAAGAAACGTATATGCGTAATCTCTTTTACTGAATCGGTTGAATCCTAGCCCCAAGCTATATAATAAAGCTTGTGTCATCATCAAGTCCAGATGATAACCAACGGAAACCGAAATCAAAGTGCTTCTTTGCGGCGGGTCTTTTTCGTCCACCTGATTTTTCAGACGGTACAACATATTTTCGCTCAAATGCGTTCTATCTGCAAATGTACTATACGTTTCATCTTTAAGGACTTCCGAAATCAATTCACTAAAAGATTTATTATATTTTGTTGATTTTTCATAATCATCTAAAAATTCCTTTTCCAACTTTCTCCATTCGTCATAGCTATATCCGGCTAAGTATTCATTATCCATGAAATAGTTCCTTTCTTTACTCTTTATCATTCTCCATATTTTCTAAAGCATATTCGCACGCTTGTATCACAAATCCCGAAAATGATACCTCTTGATTTGCTATTGCCTGTTCTATCTTTTCAATAAGTGGTAAGGGAAAGCGTATTGTCTTATTTTCCGTTTCCTTCTTATTTGGTTTTAACTGAAAAGCCATGCTCCGCACCTCCTGTCCACTTTATGATATTTCAATTTTGCATTTTAATAAGCATTGCATATAGCAATACTTATAGTATTGCTTTTTGTGATTTTATATGATATTGTTATGAATGAGATTTTATACATATCGAGGAGGTATAGACGTATGGAAAATTCTAAAATAAAAAATCCGCAGGTATTTAAGCATTGTGTATTAGAAGATTTTAGGGTTCTTTTAAAACACAAGCTTGACTTTTCAGGTTTCCCAGAACTGGAAAAATATTTTTCTTGTGCAGAGCATGCCGAGTTATCAAAAAAGAATATTTTCACGCTTTTTTGTATTTACAGACTTTCCTATAAACTACGCAATAAAGAACTGAAAGATTTTGAATGTGATTGCAGTAAAGATATAACGAACCTCTATAAAACTACATACTACTGGTTAAATAGCTTTGTATGTGAAAGCACAACGAAAACATCAGAAAAATATCAGCTTCGCCACCCTGATACAAATGCACTTTTTAAGGGAGACGTCATGACAAGTGTATTTACACCTCTTAAGGAATATGTTAAATTGAAATCTGGGATTCAATGTACATCTTCTGAAACAGAGGACTGGGAAGCCTATTGGCTGAAAAATATTGATAAGATGGATATTCCTGAATATGCGGCTGATTTTATATACTGGGGATATTCTTTTGCAAATTTTCTTCCCGTACCTGAATATTTTAATACCGGAAGAAGTAATTGCGGAAAATGGGATTCATGGGATTTAGCCTTAACCCAAATCTATCAGTGGTATCTGGACAATCCACAGATGAACACTCAAACAGACAATAGCGCCTTAGAGAAATTGTTTCAACACGCTACAAGGAACGAAAATCCAGTTCCTTATTGTACGGAATGGTTAAAGAGTTTTCATTCATGGGAAAATTTCGTAGAACAGAACTATATGCAGGCGTTTGTCCTGCCGGACGGACGCCCGAAAAAGTTTTTCTCAAATCACACTTTAGGGTACGGACTTCCAAAAACGCTTGAAGAATATGAAAAATTTTTCAAAAATGTCATTTCTTGTATTAAAAAGCGTGAGGATTCCATAAACAAAAACTTGAATATAAAATAAAGGAAGTATCTTATGCACTATGTAATCAGCGATATTCATGGCTGCTATAACGAATATATAACCGCTTTAAAAACTATAAATTTCAGTGATAACGACATCTTATACATTCTGGGAGATTGTATAGACCGGGGCTATGCGTCTATTAAGGTTTTACAGGATATGATGTTCCGTCCAAACGTGATTCCCATTGTTGGGAATCACGAATATATGGCGGTAAAGGTACTTGAAGATTTATGTGTTGAGATTACAGAAGAAAATGTAGAGACACAGATTACCGCCGATACCATGCGGTATTATACAGACTGGATGTTTAACGGCGGAGATAGCACGATTGAGGAATTTAACCAACTTTCCCTTTCTGAAAAATACGACCTTCTGGACTATCTGAAAGATTTTTCCTTATACGAAAAGGTTTCTGTAAATGGGAAAAGCTATCTTCTTGTACATGGCGGACTTGAGCCGTTCAGCGCAGGAATGACCGTAGAGGACTTTTCTGTTCCACAGCTTCTCTTTTCGCGCGCCGACCTTGACAGAACCTATTTTTATGATACCTATACCATTACCGGACATACGCCCACGATAGCCGAAGAAGGGAACAAGGGTACTGTCATCAAAAGGAATAACCACATTTCCATAGATTGCGGATGTGTTTTTGGCTATAACCTTGCAGTATACTGTATGGAAACAGATACCGAAATATATGTACCCAGTGAATTTCAAATATAACTACCAAACATAGGAGGAAAACAAAATGGAAAAAATCAAAAAAATGGAAAATGAAGCAATTAGGCGATTAGAATTATTTGGTATCAGCAAAAATCTTCTTGATGAATTAAAAGAGGATTTTAAACTAAAATCATCAACCCCTTTTGATGAAAAAGTTAATGATATAAACGACTTTGAAAAAGAGATTGTGGAAAAAGTTCTTGCTATGGAATATACAAAAGATATATTTCCATACTACATTATTCCCAGTTGGCAACCTAACGGTTATTGTGTTGCTATATTGTTTATAGACCCAGAAGAAGATACATGGGATGATGATATTGAACATCTTAAAGACGGTTTTGCTCGTGCTGTTGTTTGGAATGTAGCAAATCCTGAATACAACGATACCGTACTTATTGGTATAGAAAGAAACGGAGATGCTTTACATCATATACCTGTTGGAGAAATATTTAGAAGAAAACAGGAAAAATTGTATGGAAGCCATGATACTGCTTCCGAAAAGCCCAAAAGATACGCATCCGTAAACACAACGAATATCAATATAAAAATACCCAAGAATTGTAAGTCACAGCTCCATATACATATACATGTTCAAGATTGATTAAAAACATATAGAGCAGACAAGGGATATTCCAAAAGACTGAATTGGAATATCCCTTTTTTCCATTTTGGGTTATTGGCTGAATCCACTGCCGCCTGTAAATCCCCACTCTTTCAGAGTGCCTGCGGTAAAGGGATTGACAGGCTGTCTACTACACCATTTACTACACCATTTTTTCATTTTAAGACGATATTTGACACCCATACATAAAACCTCAAATATCGCAGATTCCTTGAAAATAGGGCGTTACGCCACTCTATAAAGCAAGACGAAAACCATTCACAGCTAACAACACTTGAGTGCTAATATTTTTGTTATTTTTTTGCAAACCCTTTAAAATCAATGGTTTGCAGTATCTTATTTCTTTTGAAATTGTGATTTTTTCTGTTTTGACACCAATTTGACACCAATTTTTCTTTTTATGGTGTCAAGCGTTTAACGCCATGCTATCCAGTCTTGCAATCTCTTTTTCAATCCTTGTCAACTCTCCGATATGGTTATACACTTCCATTGTTACATCTATATGAGCGTGTCCCATAATATATTGAAGAACTTTTACGTCCATACGGCACTCTGCCATTCTGGTACAAGCTGTGTGACGCATTACATGAGCTGAAAACTTTGGTAACAGCTCTGCTTTCCTATGCTCTTTTTTTGCTCTCTCTACTTCGGTTTTGTTATATGCGTCTACAATGTTATATAAAACACTATTTACGCCATTCGGCATAAGCGGTCTGCCCGATTTCGCTGTAAAGACAAACCCCGAATACCCGTCCACCTCAATGCTCTTATCCTTTGCAAGCATGAAATTGATTTTCCTTTGTTCCTCAAAGGCTTTTGCAACTTCTTGTGTCATAGGTATAATACGAATACCCGACTCCGTTTTTGGTGTTGATATATGGAACTTGCAACCGTCGCCTAAATTCTTATATATGAGCTGGTGGTCTACATTAACCGTTTTTGCCTTGATGTTTATATCTTTCCATGTAAGACCAATAAGCTCCCCACACCTTAACCCCGTACCAATCATTATGGTAAACATGGGATAATATGTGTTATAGACATTGCTCTGTTTTACAAACTCCATAAACTTTTCTTGTTGAGAAACTGTTAAGGCTTCTTTTTCCTCTGCTGGTTTTCCATAATCACTAATGGAACTTTTTGCAGGGTTCTTTCGGATAATATCATCATCAACAGCCATTTCTAATGCAGGATAAAGCAGGTTGTGAATATACTTGATTGTAGAATAAGCATATCCAGCTTTGGAAAGTTTCGCATAATACGCTTTAATATGTGAGGGTAAAAGTTGAACAACTTTAATATTTCCAATCTCGTCTTTTACTCTGTTTTCCCAAGCACGAACATAACTAACTCTTGTAGTATCAGCCAGCTCACGAGTTGCCATATAACGCTCAAACAACGTGTTAAGCGTCATTTTTTTGATTGCTCCGTCTGTCAATATATTATCTTCCATATCTTTTGCAATCTGCTTCTCTTTTTCTCGAAGCTCTGGTAAATCTTGTGCATAGACTGTCAATCTCTTGCCTGTTCTTACATCTGTATAACGATAGCTGTATCTTCCATCATTACGCCAATTTTCGCCCTCTCTTAATTTTCTTCCTTTTGGGTCTTTTCTACTAATTGCCATGAGAACCATTCCTTTCTGAAAAAGCCTCTTTTCTTGTTCTCACAGCGTGCTTTGTCCTTTCTTATTATACTACACACGCCAGAGAACATAAATAGAAAATTGCTCTATTCTTCCAAATATAACAAGTATTTCTTGACTTTTTCTATGGAATAAAGAACCCTGCGACCTATCACAATTTTTGCTCCTGCCTGCTCGCCAATCTTTCTTGCAGTAGCACGACCACAAGATAACATAGCAGACAGTCCCTCTATATCAACAGCAATCGGCTGTTCCGTTGCTCTTATCTTCGTTTTATTCATATTCCAACACCTTACCTCGCTGGAACATCACATCATTTAACACATCAGTATTTAACATAATGTAACACCCCCTTTACTGCGTGTCTATTTTATAAGTTACATAAGCAGGCAGACGGCTTTGGAAAGCTCCGTTAGTATCTCAACTATTCCCATTCTTGTGGGCAGAACCGCACCATGCGGACGTATCATTATTCTGTGAGGATAGGTCGTGGCAAAACGACTTTTCCAACAGTCGCTCTCGGATCACTGCGTGGGTCGCTCGCTTTCTTTTGGAAAGGTCGTGGCGTACAGTCCCCGTGGCTCTCTATCTCACAAACGTATCTGTCTGCTTTATTCAGTTGTCAAAGAGCTGTGGCGAAAGCGTGTTGCTTTCATGTAAAAGCAGGTGCAGAGCAGGAAAGAGGGGATTGAACAAATCATGCTCTGCGGTTACTGCTTGTTATTCTTCTGTTTCTAAAGGAATATCAAAGTCCAAAATCATTTTGATAAGTGCTTCTCTGATACGTCCTTTTAATTCCATATCTACGACTATGCAGACATTACCATATTTGTCGTAGAACGGACGCAAACAACATTTTGATATGTACGGGTCATACAATACCAGTATCTTTTCAATCGCATTTACGTTGCCGTCCACAGCCGACGAAATAAGGTAAAATGACGGGCGTGTGTTATTCATCATTCATGTTCTCCTTTAATTTTTTCTTGATTTTTTCAAGTGAGTTCTTCCTACTGCGGAACGACGTTGAACGGTTAATCTTTAATCTGTCGCCGATTTCTGTATCGCTCATGCCTAAGAAGAAATACATCAACAAGATTTCTCTGTCTTTTTCAGACAGATACTTAATCGCTTCTGCTAAATCATCATCAAGGACACGAACCTCAATACCGCATACATCAAAGGCGGTATAATCGCTTTCGTATTCGTCCCAGATTGCCAGCTTTTCCACGACGATTTCTGGAAGTTCACAATAGGAAATTTCCTTATTTCTTCGTCGCTTTAATTCTTTGCGATAATTACGGACAATGCCTTTCACTACACGTTTGAGCTTGCAGTCAAATTGACATTGTATTGTCTTTTGGAAGTCCGACGGTTTCATATCATCACACCCCCTTTCCGTTATGACGTGAAAAGTGTTTATCCCTCTTTCCGCACCATATCTGTACAGCAAGGTGTGATTTGTTGCATGAATTTGAAAAAAAGTGAAAAAATTTTTTCGGGTACAAAAAAAGCCCGCACAAAACATATAGTCTGTACGAGCTATTAAAGCTGTGAGATATTCAGTTGTTGATAAAATGCTGTTAGGTAGTGTATGACTGTATAAGATTATGCTTAAAATTTTCCATAATACAAGCCCCCCTTACAGCACTTGATTTCTATTAAACTTTTGTCTTTTTTGTAATCTTGTAAATATATTCTTCTGGCGTAGGGCGTTTATTTCCAAAATACTTTTTGAAATTTGCCTGCACTTCTGGGTCGGTGCTGTTCATAGCTTCATCAATCGTCGCTTCTATATCAGCCCGAACATCAGCCAATGATACACCGACAGCTTTTGCACCAACTTTCAATGCTTTTTTTATGTCATGTTTTTTAAGTCCTAACATGGTATCACTCCTAAAAATAAAATAGTTCCTCAAATTTTTTATCAAGTGCAATACACAAAATAAGAGCAAGTTTAGCGGTGGGATTGAATTGCCCCGTTTCAATGGAGCTAATTGTATTACGAGAAACCCCAACCATTTCCGCTAAAGCTGATTGTGATAGTTTTTTTTCTGTTCTTACTTGCTTTAAATTATTTTTCAATATCAATTCATCATTCATAAGAAGTACCTTGCAATCATTATACAAATATTTTTGTAATATATAAAATAAATAATAATACAGCTACCAAGCCCCAACATATTCCGCAAAACAATGTAAATTTGTCCTTTTGACGTATCCATCTATACATATATTGACCGCAAAAAATTGAACAAAATACGGAATATACATCTTGATATGGTTGATTAGAATATATGTTTATAATCATTAGAGCGACACACATAATCAAACCTACTGTCATTCCAATAGTGCTACTTTTTTGTAAAATATCCAATTCCATTTCGTCCATTTGATTAGGCTTTCTGTTCTGTACTTTTTTTAAAACTTCTTCTCTGTTCATAAAACATCCTCTCTTTCTGCCAAGTTTTATTGACACTTATAATATATCATAGCCAAGTTTTGTTGTCAATTATTTTGCATAGTTTACTTGTCAAAAATACAGTGTGCAAATCTATACAGAAATGCACGCTTTCAATGTTTACCCTACAATCTTCCAGTTGCTATCCTTATGTAGCACAAGCTCATACTGCGATACCTGCGTTACCTTTGTTTGATTATCAAGGAATTTTACGGCAACCTTGACTTTCACATTGTCCCCGTCCTTTGTAAAGGTAGGGTTTACCAATTCAGAATACAGATAATCCCTGCCGATAGGTTCAAGCACATTTCCAGATATATAATAGGCAAGCTCTTTTTCTGTGGCTGTTGGGTAGAGCTTAAAGAATGTTTCCAGAAATGCGGTAGCGTCATTGACTGTATCAGCGTCTACGCTTGCGTCTGCTTCTGGTGTCTTAGGCTCATAGTCTGATTTTTCGATTGCTGGTGCAAGGGTAGGGTTCTGAACGATTACCATATCCCCGTCAGCGTCTACATGAACTTTTACCGTATAGGTTGCCTTGACATTGCTTGTCTGTTCTCCCTCTTTTATCTGCTGATCTACTTCGTAGGTAGCAGAAAAAGTGTCCGTTCCCGACTGTTCGATACTCCATACAATCACATCTGTAACCGTGGAGCTGGTCGGTATATCGGTTCTAATGGTATCTATATTCAAGTCCTGCAATTCCTTTGTCAGATAACCGCTGATTGCCTGCGTCCTTGCTTCAATCGCTTCTTTGCTGTTATTCCATGTGTAATAGGACTTTGCGAAGTTCTTCACGAAATTTTCTATCCCGTTGGTGTCCTGCAAGCGAAGTTCAATGATTTCTTTTTCATGGGTCGTGTGCTGGTCGATAGCGGTAAAGTTCTTATATACCCCAAAGCTTACGCTTGCGATAAGCACCACCCACAACGCAATCACGGTTTTCTTATGTGTGCCTACCTTGACGGTACGCACCTTTTTTTCTTTCGGTTCTTTGATAGTTTCTGTCTGTTTTTTATTCTTCTTAAACATATTTTTCAAGTCCTTTCTATTATTTTACTCGTCCTGCACCGATTAAGTGCTGTTGCCAGTAACTACTACTTAGGTCGGCATATCCTATCGGGTCGCCTGCATGGTACATCTGATTATTTCCTACATAAATGCCGACGTGGGTTACATACGAACCAGCGTTATAGGTAGAATGGAAAAACACCAAGTCCCCAGCCTTTGCCTGCGAGAGTGGAAGATGTTGGGTTGCGTCATACTGTGCCTGTGCTGTTCTCGGTAAGGAGATACCAGTTTTTCCATAGCACCATTGCGTCAGTCCCGAACAGTCAAAAGAAGTGTTGGGATTGCTACCGCCGTACTGATACTTCCAGCCTTGATATTTCAACGCTTCATTCATTACCTTTTGTGCCAGTTCCCCCGATACCTGCGGAACAGTTAAATACTGATTGACTAATTCGACGTAAAATTGATTGCCATAGCTGTACCGCCAGCCCCCGTTCTTCGCAACAGCTATCGGGTTGGTGTAGGTTACTTTCTTTCCACCCGATTTCTCACGGGCGAAGCTCTCTGCAAGATTGTATGTATGTTTCTTTCCTTTTCCTGCCACATATCCCACATAGCCACCGCCATAGTTATAGGACTGTATCGCTACATTCAAATCGTCGATACCTTGATTTTTGCAGGAAGAAAGCAGGGACGCAAAATACTTACACCCCTGCTTGATTGAGCTTTCCGTATCTAAAGAGTTAGGCGGTAAACCAAGACTTTCCGAACTCTGCATAACATCTTCTACCGTACCGCCACTTTCTACTTGAATGATAGCCAGTAACACATTGACATACTCGGAAATACCGTTTTCTCTGGCGTATTTTTCTACCATAGGCTGATGTTTCAAGACTTCTGCGGATAAATTCATACCCGTAATGCCAGAAGAAAAATTGCTGTTCTCGTCGTCGCTGTCCGCACTAATCAAGACACCAAAGAAAAGCACCAGAGAAAAGAGGATAGGAAACAGACTGCCAATGAGAGCGATATGTTTCAGTTTCATTTTTTCTTCTGTCCTTTCTTCGTTACAAGGTTACGGTTCTTCTCTGTGGTCTGCGTTTGCTGAACCTTTGTCCTGCGGTCTTTGGTGTCATTCTGGCGTGTTTCCTGCGATACCATTTTTTCTACATTCCTATGGTTTATCTGGGTCGATTTCTTATCAGAAGCACCAGAAGATAACGGACGCTCTTTAATAACATTTGTCTTGACTGGCTCGCTTGCTTTCGGAGTCGGAGCTGTGGCAGGACGTTTGACTTCCTGTGTTTTTTCCGCACTCGGCTTTGAAGCTGTGGCTGGTCGCTCATGGGGACGGGTAGCTCCCGTTGTCGCTGATCCGTCAGCCTTTCGCTGTGCCTGCCTTGCTTCTTGTGCCTTTTGAAGCTCCATACGTTTGTCAGCGATATTCTGTCTATGCTGTTCCTGCTTTTCCAAACGTCCCGTCTGTCTGGACTGCTGTTCCTGCACCATGCCACGCTTAAAGTCGGACACGCTGGACTTTGCCTTTTCCTTTGCGGAATACACCGCATAAGCGGTCTGTGTCGGCATATCCTTGATATTCTCTTTGACAGCGTTTGCCTTATCTTTCACTTTATTTTTCGTATCTAAGACAGCACCCACCTTTGAGCCTGCACGCTGTCCCATGCTGGAAGTGGTATTGCCCCGATTTTCTTTAGAAGCCGTATTTTTTCTTTCGGCTCTCTTGCCAGCAACGGCACTTCCAGCTACCGCACCAGCGACACCGCCCGAAATACCGCCAGCACTTACCGCCCTTGCAATACGGTGTTCCATACGCCTAGCCCGATGTCGCATAAACAGATACGGTCTGCGGAAAATTCTTCGTCCCATGCTTTGACTGTCGCCAGCATTAAGTGAGAACATACTCATTAAGTCGCCCAGCTTCATATAGATACCAGCAAAACACACTATCTGCAAGAACGCCACCATGAAAAACGGATAGTCAGTAGAGATGTTATAAAACATACTGGAAATGCTGAACGCCACCGTTACAATAAGCGTTATTCCTGCCCGTGTCATTATGGTATTAAATACCCTTACGATTGCCTGCTTTGCCATGCTTTCATAGCTCGGTATCATGGAAAGCAAAAAGCTGATAGGCAAAAACATTGCAAAGATAATAAAAAGTATCTGGCTAAATAACATCATGCCCGTAAGCAAGAATACAAATATCGTGATACCAAGATTAAAGAACAAGAGGAAGAACACCATACCCAAACGGTTTACCACCTGCGGTATCGTCAGATTGTTGTTGTCGTTGTCCTCGATTTCTGTTTTCACGACTTCCTCTCTGGTTTTCCCGTCCTCGTCCTCTGGGCTTGCCGATACGAGAGCTTCGACACGGTCTGTCCCGATTTCCTCTGCGTTGCTGTTACCGAATTGTAGAAGTAGCCACGGCTGTTGTACTTGAATAGAAAATAAGCTGTCCCGTATCAAGTCCACGCTGTCCTTGCCCTCGCTGTCAGAGTTTGGGAGCATGATTTTTGTTCCCAAGTCCAAAGAAGCGGTGCTGATGTCTGATGAAAACTCATTTATCTTCTTGATGTAGTCGGGAGCATAAGCAATAAATGAAGCGGACAGCACGAACACCACAACAAAGTTGATAACAGCGTGAAGTGCCTTGCTGGTTTCCCTTTTTATCAGTCCCGTATAGGCAACATACATTCCCACCACTAAGATAATGAGAAGCAGGAAACCAACATAGAAGCCCGTAGAGGAAAAGCCGTTCTCGGTAACACCTGCAAGGGTCTGTATGCTTTTTCCGATACTGTCTGCCATATCGTTAATAAAATCAAGTTTATAGGCTTCCTGCACCACATAGCCCGTGGCATTGCTTAAATATAAACTAATAGTCCAGACAAAGTTGGTAATGCAGTAAAGCCCATATTGTACCGATTTTCCAATCCCGTCCAGCCAGTTCCACGGCAACCACGACCAGCTATTATCCACATAAAAATCAAGCTGGTAGTTGGAAAGGGGATATTTTGAATAAAGATTTTCTGCGTTTATGGTATCGTCCACAAGCCCCGTCGCATGAGCCACCGTCCCCAGAAGTGAAAGCAGGATAAGGGAGAGTGCCACCACGAACAGAGTCATTTTGAGAAAGTGGAAAATCTTCTTTTTTGTGAACGCACCTTTTATCCTTTCTTTCATCACTCCACCTCATTTCTCTGTACGGGCGGTCTGGTATCAAAAGCGTGTAATAGTTCTTCAAAGACTGGGTGTATCTGCACCACGCCGACACGTCCGTATAAGTCCTGCAATAAGCATTGTCCGTTCTCCAAATCACGCAAACGTTTCTGGTTGTTCTCGTCGTCCTTGTCAATACCGAAAAACTCTAAGGTCTGCTTTATCTCGTTAATGTCCGTACTTCTAAATGCAAACTTCAAGCCGATATTGTTTTTCAGACTTTCCTTTGATACGTCCCCAGAGGATTGGGTAACGAAATAAACGCCTGCCTGCATAGCACGTCCAGCACGAACTAACTTGTTAGAAAGTGTTTCGCCTTGTGCCACATTTAAGAACGCCCACGCTTCGTCAAGGTCTACAATTTTGAAGATAGAACGGTCGCTGTGAATAAAATCTAATGCAAAGGTACTAATCACAATCAGCATAGACACCGACAATAATTCAATGGTCGTGTATTCCTCAAAGGTCGTGTCCTTATCTGGCAATACAAGGTCGGCTACTTGAATGATGTTAAGCTGGTTATCCAGACTGATTGCATTTTCTACCGTTCCGTCTGAAAACAGCAGGTGTGCAAAATCATAGTCCGTGAAGCTGTCGATATGGTCTGCGATATTTCTTGATACTGGCGTATCTTCACGGCGTAGCTCGTCTATCACATGAAGCAAGCCCCGACTGTCACTCTGGGTAACAGAACGCACCGCCTTACGAAGTACGGGGAATTTTTCTCCGTCCCTTGAAGAAATACCCGTAAGGAATGTTAAGATGTCGATTGCCAGACTTTCAGCGTCTTTTACATTCTTCATAATCACAAACGGGTCAAGAAGTCCTGCATTGTCCTTGTCGCTGGTAAGATTTACGATATTGATTTCATGGGCGATTTCTGGGAGCGTTTCTTTCCAGTTGCCACGCTCGGATTTTGGGTCTAAGATAACCGCTTGTCCCCCAAAGAGAACCGAATAATACACCAGAAGATTGTTGCAGAACGACTTTCCACCGCCAAGCGAACCGACAAAAGCAGAAGCTAAAGCGTTGGTAACTGTTCCTTTTACTCCCTGCGAAGCTAAAGACGGTTGCAGGTACACATTTCTTCCCGTATCAACGGAATAGCCCATATAGATACCCGTAGTTTCCCCTAACTGCTGTGTCGCACCAAAGCCAAGTCCTGCCAAGAAATCTGATTTTACATACTGCACATAATCATTGATATATCGCTTGCTGGCAGGTAAAAATTCAGAATGAAGCCCCAGCATATCCCCAGCAGGACGCACCAGCTTTACATTGAGGTCGTCGTAAAAGTCCTTGACTTCATCACAACGGCGTTTCAGCTCGTCAAGATCGGGTGCAGACACCCGTATCACGTAGCTTAACTTATACATACTTTCTTTGCTCTGGTCTAAGTCTGTTTCCAGCTCGTCCACGCTGTCTAAAGCGTCCACTACATTTGAGCTGGTTTCACTTCCTGCTTGATAAGCGTGATTGTCAAGGTCTTTCAATTCCTTTTTCTTGTTGCGGACGGTCGTTAATGCTTTTCGGTTTTCCACGATTTCTACATTCATAGAAGTATCAACGGGGAATGTGAATTGCTGTTGCTGGAAATAGAAGATTTCAGACGACGGAAAATCAAGCTCCCCGACAATCGCATTGACAGTAAAGTAGGACACATAGCTTTCCTTGTCCTCATGTTCCAAGCGCAAATATCGCTGGCTTTCCTCAATCACACACCTTGTCGGACGGATAAGGTCGTAGTATTTTATCAGCGTTTCTTTCTGCAAGTTCTTCTTTGGTAGCTGGTACTCATAATCTTCATAGGCGATACCGTCCCTGCCGTAAAGATGTTCCATGAGATACCCAAAATCATTGATTTCCAAGCGACGCACCTTAAAGCGACGGGAGATTTTATTTTCCAGTAACTTTTCCATTTTCATGTAACGGTTGATTTCATCATTCGGCATGGAAACAAAATCATTCATCAGCGTGTGGTTCACTTCATGGAGAAATTCTGTGAACGTCAGCCACGCCGATTTTTTGATGTTCTTCAGATTGAGCTGTTCTTCCGTAACCATGAGCTTAAAGCCAAGAAAAAAGCGGTAGTCCACTTGATTGTCCCCAATCATAGATACTAACGCTTCGGTCTGTTCGTCTATTTTCTGGCAGGCAACTTCCTTTAATTTTCCAGTTACCAGTTTCTTTGACTGCTCCTGCATACTTCGTATGGAGCTTTCCGTGGCAATCTGCAACGCATGAATTTTACCCTCACGGGACTGTGCGATAAGCTGTCGGAAACTGTCATGCACGATATACTTTTCTTCTGCGGATAAGAAAGAATAGTTGTACGGTATCAATTCATAATAAGCGAACACCTCATTGTCCTTATTCCAGACAAGGTTATTGTCAATATATTTTATCGGGAACATAGTTCACACTCCTTACTGCCGTGATTGTTTCATTCAAGGTCTGCTTATGCAGTTTTACGGCTTTTCCTGCATAAGTGATTTTAGGTCGCAGGGCATAGGTTATCTGTGATTTCAAAAAGCTGTACGGCTTCTTTCCGTCAAAGGTTTTCTGCGACATAAACCAAGTGAGAGCAACAGGAATACCGAAGTATTTTAAAAATGCTCCCTCAATCATGGAAAGTGGCGGTAAGTCCCCAAACAGAATGATGATAAATTCTGTAATCACAAACCATGTAATCTGCGTAAAGGTAACGGGAAAGGGCAAGTTAAAGTCATTGATTGCATACAAGACTTTTTCCACGTTCCAGATACCCGTGTAGCTTTTAATCTTTTTCAAGTTCTTTCAGCTCCTTTCATAAGTTTCTAAATGAAAAAGGACAGCCATTTTCAGACTGTCCCCAAAAAGAGAAATACGCTGTCAGTAGCAACCATGCTTGTTGCTGATCTTCCAGCGTTAATATGGTATCTCGCACATACCTCGGCTTGTTTCAATGAAGTAACCGCCCATATCCAAATCTCTCCCGTAGGCTTCATAGTCAATATAGTTCTGTAAGCTGGGTGGAATATCCCCAAGTGCCTGCAATTCGTCTATGTAGTAGTAGGCCACATCTGTCATGGTTTCGCAATCGGGATAAAAATAAATATCGTCCTTATTTTCCACGACTTCTTCCAGCGTCCCGTAGTGGCTGATAAATTCGTCCAGACACTCTACGA
>OATH01000140.1_pt1 | contig 70899 bp, 64 predicted proteins | sample 1494971 | NCBI WGS metagenome assembly OATH01 (sample SAMEA2579949, study PRJEB22360) | human gut metagenome
TGTGGCTACCGGAGTGGCTGATATAGGAATTGTGGGTGAGAATGAATTTGTTGAGAAGAATGAGGATGCAGAGATAATCAAGCGTCTGGGATTCAGCAAATGCCGTCTGTCTCTTGCCATGCCGAAGGATATTGAGTATCCGGGGGTGAAGTGGTTTCACGGAAAGAAGATTGCGACATCTTATCCGGGTATCCTTTCCGGCTTTTTGAAAGAGAATGGGGTGAATGCGGAGATACACGTCATTACGGGGTCGGTAGAAGTGGCGCCGGGCATCGGTCTGGCAGATGCCATTTTCGATATTGTAAGTTCCGGTTCTACGCTGGTGAGCAACCGCCTGAAGGAAGTGGAGGTTGTGATGAAGTCCGAAGCCCTGCTGATTGGTAACAGGAACCTGAGCGAGGAAAAGCAAGGGATATTGAGGGAGCTGTTGTTCCGTATGGATGCTGTGAAGACAGCCGAAGATAAGAAGTATGTGCTGATGAATGCCCCGAAAGAGAAACTGGATGAGATTGTCTCTGTACTTCCGGGCATGAAGAGCCCCACGGTGATGCCTTTGGCACAAGAAGGCTGGTGCTCAGTACATACCGTACTCGACGAGAAGTGTTTCTGGGAGATTATCGGAAAGTTGAAGGCATTGGGGGCGGAAGGCATTCTGGTGCTGCCGATTGAGAAAATGATAATTTAAAGCCTCGAGGATGTGTCAAAAGTATATAAACGCTTTCTTTATGTTACGACATTAGGTGCGAATTACGCGAAATAGCGCGGATTCGGTAAAATAAATCCGTGAAATCCGCGTAATCAGCGCCTAAAAGAAAGTCTTCAGAGAGTTTTGACACACCTCCAATAATATCATGGTTTATGCATAAATCTTTAAAAACATGTCATTATGATATTGATTAGTAATCCCGATAAATCCCAGTGGCAAGAGATTCTGAAACGTCCGGTGATGAATACGGAGAATCTGTTTGATACGGTGCGGAGTGTTATTGACCGTGTGAAGGAGGAGGGAGACCGTGCTGTGCTGGATTATGAAGAAAAATTTGATAAAGTGGTGTTGGCCTCGCTGGCAGTGTCGGAAGAGGAACAGCAGGAAGCGGAAAACCTGGTGAGTGAAGACTTGAAAGCAGCTATTCGCCTGGCAAAGCAGAACATCGAGACTTTCCACGCCGCACAACGCTTTGAGGGCAAGAAAGTGCAGACTCAGCCGGGGGTGACCTGCTGGCAGAAAGCGGTTGCCATAGAAAAGGTGGGATTGTATATCCCCGGAGGAACGGCTCCGCTGTTTTCTACGGTACTGATGCTGGCCGTTCCCGCCAGGATTGCCGGATGCAAGGAGATTGTTCTCTGCACCCCTCCGGGACGTGACGGAAAGGTACATCCCGCTGTGTTGTTTGCCGCAAAAGTGGCAGGTGTCAACCGGATTTTCAAAGCTGGCGGCATACAAGCCATTGCCGCTATGGCATACGGAACGGAAAGTGTGCCTAAGGTTTACAAGATATTCGGTCCGGGAAATCAGTATGTCACGGCTGCCAAACAGCTTGTGAGCTTGCGTGATGTGGCGATAGATATGCCGGCAGGACCTTCGGAAGTAGAAGTTTTGGCTGACGAAACAGCTAATCCGATTTTTGTCGCCGCCGACTTGTTGAGCCAGGCAGAACACGGAGTGGACAGTCAGGCTATATTAATTACGACCTCTGTCGAATTGCAACAAGCTGTAAAGGTGGAAGTGGAACGCCAACTGGCCTTACTGCCACGTAAAGAGATTGCCGAAAAGTCTCTTGCCAATAGCAAACTGATTGTAGTGGACAGCATGACAGAAGCCATTGAATTGACCAACGCGTATGCTCCCGAACATCTTATCATAGAAACCGAGGATTATCTTTCCGTGGCAGAACGTATCGTGAATGCCGGTTCCGTATTCCTGGGTTCTCTTACTCCGGAGAGTGCGGGAGATTATGCTTCGGGCACAAACCATACCCTGCCGACAAACGGCTATGCCAAAGCATACAGCGGTGTCAGCCTCGACAGCTTTATCCGCAAGATAACTTTTCAGGAGATAAAGCCGGAAGGATTAAATATCATCGGCCCTGCCATCGAGCTGATGGCTGCCAATGAACAGCTGGATGCGCATAAGAATGCTGTGAGTGTGAGACTGGGGCAGTTGGAAAATGGAAATGGAAATTGAAAGTTGAAAATTGAGAGCTGATGGCTTAAAGTAATTTTAATCGTAAATTGTCAAATCATAAATAACATGGTGAAAACATTACAAGAACTTACCCGTCCGAATATCTGGCGTCTGAAGCCTTATTCTTCAGCACGTGATGAATATAATGGTGCTGCGGCATCCGTTTTTCTCGATGCAAACGAGAATCCTTATAACATGCCGCACAACCGTTATCCCGACCCCATGCAGCGGGAGTTAAAGACAGAATTGTCTAAAATTAAAAAGGTGAGTCCCGATTCCATCTTCTTAGGGAATGGCAGTGACGAAGCTATCGATTTGGTGTTCCGTGCTTTTTGTGAACCCCGTGTGGACAATGTAGTGGCTATCGACCCTACCTACGGCATGTATCAAGTCTGTGCCGACGTTAATGATGTGGAGTACCGCAAGGTGCTGCTCGATGAGGATTTCCAGTTCTCTGCCGACAAGCTTTTGGCTGCTGCGGATGAGCATACCAAACTGATTTTTATCTGCTCTCCCAACAATCCTACCGGCAATGACCTGCTCCGTAGCGAGATTGAAACGCTGATTCGCCAGTTTGATGGGTTGGTGATACTGGATGAGGCATACAATGACTTCTCCGAAGCACCTTCCTTCCTCGAAAATTTGAATCGGTATCCGAATCTCATTGTACTGCAAACCTTCTCCAAAGCATGGGGATGTGCTGCCATCCGTCTGGGCATGGCATTTGCCTCACCGGAGATTATCGGCATCCTCAGTAAGATAAAATATCCCTATAACGTGAACCAGCTGACACAGAAGCAGGCAGTGGAAATGCTTCACCGCTATTATGAAATAGAACGTTGGGTGAAGACCTTGAAAGAAGAACGGGAGAATCTGGAAGCCGAGTTCGCCGCACTGCCATGTACGGTGAAGATGTTCCCTTCCCATGCCAATTTCTTCCTGGCCCGTGTGACGGATGCCGTGAAGATTTACAATTATCTGGTAGGCAAGGGTATCATTGTCCGCAACCGTAACTCCGTGTCACTCTGCGGAAATTGCCTGCGGGTGACGGTGGGAACGAGAGGAGAGAATGAAAAATTGATTGAAGCGCTGAAGGAATATATGTAGAAGGAGTTAAAGGGAGTAAAAGGGGGGTAAAGGGATTAAAAGGGAGTTAAAGGCCGATACTGCTGTTCTATACAAGTAATGCTTATGCAAGCAGAACTACTGGCCTCTAACTCCTCTAACTCCTCTAACTCCTCTAACTCCTCTAACTCCTTCTACCTCCTTCTAACTCCCGATAACTCCCTTTATTCCCTCAAAAAAAATATCCTTTAAAATGAAGAAACTACTTTTTATAGACCGTGACGGGACTTTAGTCATTGAGCCGCCCATTGATTATCAGCTGGACTCCCTGGAGAAGCTGGAGTTCTATCCGAAAGTGATGCGCAATCTTGGCTTCATCCGCAGCAAGCTGGATTTTGATTTTGTAATGGTGACCAATCAGGACGGTCTCGGCACCGCCTCCTTTCCGGAAGAGACCTTCTGGCCGGCACACAACCTGATGATGAAGACATTGGAAGGCGAAGGCATCACCTTCGACGACATCTGCATAGACCGCAGCATGCCCGACGACAATGCACCGACCCGCAAGCCGCGTACCGGAATGCTTGCCAAATACCTCGATAACCCGGACTACGATTTGTCCCACAGTTTCGTCATTGGCGACCGGCCTACGGATGTGGAACTGGCAAAGAATCTGGGCTGCCGTGCCATTCTTCTGCAAGATGACACGGCATCATTGAAACCCGTTTCCGAAGGTGGCGGTGCCGCTTGTGACGGACTTGAAGATTACTGCGCCCTCGCCACCAGGGATTGGGATAAGGTTGCCGAATTCCTCTTTGCCGGTGAGCGTACGGCGGAAGTACGTCGTACTACCAAGGAGACAGATATATACGTATCCTTGAATCTGGATGGTAACGGGCATTGTGACATCGCGACCGGACTGGGCTTCTTCGACCACATGCTGGAGCAGATAGGCAAGCACGGCGGCATGGACCTCACCATCCGTGTGAAAGGCGACCTCGAAGTGGACGAGCACCACACCATCGAGGATACCGCTCTTGCTCTGGGCGACTGCCTTTATCAGGCCTTAGGAAGCAAGCGCGGCATCGAACGCTACGGCTATGCCCTTCCTATGGACGATTGTCTCTGCCAGGTGTGCCTCGACTTCGGCGGTCGCCCGTGGTTGGTATGGGATGCCGGGTTCAAGCGCGAGAAGATAGGCGACATGCCTACGGAAATGTTCCTGCACTTCTTCAAGTCCTTGAGTGATGCCGCCCGGATGAATCTTAATGTAAAAGCCGAAGGGCAGAACGAACATCATAAGATAGAAGGCATCTTCAAGGCGCTGGCACGTGCGCTGAAGATGGCGGTGAAAAGGGATATTTATCACTTTGAACTGCCAAGCTCGAAAGGAGTGTTGTAGAATCGTACAGACAACTGCTGCAAAGTTACTGCATACCTTTTGCAGAGCCACTGCAGATGTATTGCAGAGCTACTGCAGATGTATTGCAGAGTTTTGCAGTTGTATATCTCTGATTAATAGATAAGTAGTGTTATGTCACATTTAGCCCCTTTGATAGCTGATTTAGCTCTGATATTGATTTGTGCGGGGATTATGACCCTGCTTTTTAAGAAATTGAAGCAACCGCTGGTGTTAGGATATGTAGTTGCAGGATTCCTTGCCAGCCCTCACATGGCCTATACACCGTCGGTGATGGACACGGCTAATATACAGACCTGGGCGGATATAGGCGTTATCTTCCTGCTGTTTGCACTGGGATTGGAATTCAGCTTCAAGAAGATTGTGAAGGTGGGAGGCGTGGCGATTATTGCTGCGTGTACCATCATCTTTTGTATGATATTGTTGGGAGTGGCGGTAGGTACCGGGTTCGGCTGGCAACGGATGGACTGTATCTTCCTGGGCGGTATGATTGCCATGTCGTCCACTACCATTATCTATAAGGCGTTTGATGATTTGGGGATGCGCAAGAAACAGTTCACGGGGCTGGTGCTCAGTGTGCTTATCCTGGAGGATATTCTTGCCATCGTATTGATGGTGATGCTCTCCACGATGGCAGTCAGCCATAACTTCGAGGGTACGGAGATGCTGGGGAGCATTGCCAAACTGCTGTTCTTCCTGATACTTTGGTTCGTCGTAGGGATATACCTCATCCCCGGATTGCTGAAGCGGTGCCGGAAGCTGATGAGCGAGGAAACCTTGCTGATAGTCTCTCTCGGACTCTGTTTCGGTATGGTGGTGATGGCCGCGCACACGGGTTTCTCGGCTGCTTTCGGCGCGTTCATCATGGGCTCCATTCTTGCCGAGACGGTAGAGGCGGAGAGCATAGAGCGCCTGGTGAAGCCGGTCAAGGACTTGTTCGGCGCCATCTTCTTCGTATCGGTCGGCATGATGGTAGACCCGGCCATGATTGTGGAGTATGCGGGACCTATTGTCGTGATTACTCTGGCGGTCATCCTCGGGCAATCCCTCTTCGGGACGCTGGGTGTGCTGCTGGCAGGGCAACCGCTGAAGACGGCTATGCAATGCGGTTTCAGTCTGACGCAAATCGGTGAGTTTGCCTTTATTATAGCTTCGCTGGGCGTGTCACTGCATGTCACCAGCCATTTCTTGTATCCTATTGTGGTGGCGGTGTCTGTCATCACCACTTTCCTCACTCCTTATATGATTCGTTTGGCAGAACCGGCTTCCAATCTTGTGGATACGCATTTGCCGGAAAAATGGAGAAAGTTCTTGACCCGCTATGCTTCAGGTTCGCAGACCATGAACCACGAGAGTCTGTGGAAGAAACTGATATTTGCGCTGGTCAGGATTACGGTGGTGTATTCCATCATTTGCGTGGCGGTGATAGCTTTGGCGTTCCGTTTTCTGGTGCCTTTCGTGCACGACAGTCTGCCCGGGGTATGGGGCTCTCTGTTGGCTGCCTTTATCATCATTCTGTGTATAGCTCCGTTCCTGCGTGCCATCATGATTAAAAAGAACCACTCGGAAGAGTTCGTGACTTTATGGAAGGATAACCGTGGAAACCGGGCACCGTTGGTGGCCACCATTGTACTGCGTCTGCTGCTGGGCGTTTCGTTCGTCATGTTCGTAATAGCCGGTTTGTTCAAGATGTCCGTCGGTCTGGTGTTTGGAGTGGCGGTGCTGCTGGTGACTTTGATGATACTCTCTCGCCAGTTGAAGAAGCAGTCCATCATGATAGAGAGGACATTCTTCCAGAATCTGCGGTACCGCGACATGCGTGCCGAGTATATGGGAGAGAAGAAACCGGAGTATGCGGGGCGTCTGCTGTCGCGCGACCTGCACCTGACGGATTTTGAAATCCCCGGCGAGTCGGCATGGGTGGGCAGGACATTGGCGGAGCTGAATTTCGGAAAGAAATACGGCATCCATGTGGTCTCCATCCTTCGGGGCAAGAAACGGATTAATATTCCCGGAGCGTCTGTCCGCCTTTTTCCACAGGACAAGATACAAGTGATTGCCACGGACGAGGAACTGAACATCTTCGGCAAGGAGATGGATAAGGTGTCTGCCATGAATACGGATGTGATAGAGAAGAGCGAGATGATTCTACGCCAGTTCTGTGTGGACGGGCAGTCTCCTTTCCTGAACAAGACCCTGAAGGAAGCAGGGATACGCGAGAAGTATCACTGCCTGATTGCCGGTGTGGAGCGGGGAGGGGAGACCCTGCATGCTCCCGACCCGCATGAACCTTTTGTAGAAGGCGATGTGGTATGGGTTGTAGGCGAGAGTGCCGATGTGTACGAATTAGTCAGTCAGAAAGGCGAAGGTTTCGACATGGAGGTGTGACAAAACAAAAGGCATCTTACTTCTTGATAGTTTTTAGGCACACCTTCATAGTCGTTAATCAGAGCTTGTTCAGTATTTTGTCCATCACCCAGTTTGTGAGAGTGGCGCTTTCGCCGTCACAGCTGCAGACGGACTTGCCCAGCAGGTGGTCTACCACTGCCTGTATAAGCGGTTGCTGGACGTAGGTGGGGTTTTCGACGATGATTTCTTCACGTCCTCTTTCCGTATGCAGCGCAATGGGGTCATAGGTGAATACGGAGAAACAAATCATGCCTTTGTCTCCAATGATTTCTATACGGTCTTCGCGGGCGGATTCGTGGGCAACAAAGCACCAGGAGCCGCTGCCCACCAGTCCGCTGTCAAACTGGAAACATGCGCTTAGAGTGTCCTCGGCAGGATATAGTCCGCCACGGTTGCTCTTGTAGCCGCTGGCTTCGAGGATACATCCGAAGATTTCCTGCAGCAAGTCTATCTGGTGGGGCGCAAGGTCATAGAAGTATCCTCCGCCGGCAATGTCCGGTTGCACGCGCCACGGCAGGTTTTCCTTGTTATGGTCGAGGTCGCGGGGAGGCTGGGCGAAGCGGATTTGAATGTTGATGACATTGCCAATATGTCCCTCCTCTACCAGTGACTTTACCTTCAGGAAGTAGGGCAGATAGCGGCGGTAATACGCGACAAAACATGGAACACCCGTTTCCTTGGAAATCCGGTTGATGCGGCAGCACTCTTCGTAGGTAACGGCCATCGGCTTCTCTATGTAGACCGGTTTGCCTGCCTTCATGGACATGATGGCGTATGTAGCATGTGAAGAAGGAGGAGTGGCAATGTACACGGCGTTCACCTCTTCGTCGTCAATCAGTTCCTGGGCATCGTCGTACCATTTGGGAATCCCTCTTTCCTTGGCGTAGGTCTTAGCCTTGTCGCCATTTCGGCTCATGACGGCCACTACTTCGGAGTTCTCTATTTTCTGAAATGCCGGTCCGCTTTTGTATTTGGTCACTTCTCCGCAACCGATGAATCCCCATTTAATTATTCTCTCGCTCATAATCTTTCCCTTATTTTACTCTTCCTCAAAATCGAATTCAAAGTCGAAATCATCCAGAAATTCCGGTTCTGTAAATTCTTCCAGACTCCGGCGGTCTTTTTTCGTCGGCCGTCCGGTACCCTTGGCACGGTTGACGAAACCGCTGACACGGCTCATCTCCAGCAGTTCATACTGTTCCGGAGTCGTTACATTCTCCATCATTTCGGCAACAAGCTTTGCGCCGACACGCTTTTCGATGGTTTGCAGCACTTTGAAGGAATAGGTGACGGGAGGCTTGCGCACCTGTATGACATCTCCCGGCTTCACCGTACGGGCAGCCTTTGCCAGTGCGCCATTGATGCTGATGCGTCCTTTTTTGCAGGCTTCGGCGGCTATGGTACGTGTCTTGAAGATGCGTACGGCCCACATCCATTTGTCAATTCTGGCTTCGTTCATTTCTTGTTATATTGATTCATGGTGATATCTATTCCCGCCAGACAGAAACTTTTGATGATTTCTCCGGCTGTTTCCAATCTCTCGCCCATTGTTTTCCAATCTTCATCGGTAAAATGTCCCAGCACATAGTCAATCTGCCCACCACGGGGAAAGTCATTACCGATGCCGAAACGCAGGCGTGCATAATTCTGGGTGCCCAGCGTTGATGCAATATGCTTAAGGCCGTTATGTCCCGCATCGCTTCCCTTACCTTTCAGGCGCAGTGTGCCGAAAGGCAGTGCCAGGTCATCTACCACTACCAACACATTCTCCAATGGAATGTTTTCCTTTTGCATCCAGTAGCGTACGGCGTTGCCGCTGAGGTTCATAAAGGTGGAAGGCTTCAGCAGTAACAGTTGGCGTCCCTTGACTGACAGTGTTGTGGTGAAACCATAACGTCCGTCGGTAAAAGTGGCACCCGCTGCTTTGGCCAGAGCATCTACTGCCATGAATCCGATGTTATGGCGGGTTTCGTGATATTCGGGGCCGATATTGCCCAATCCTACAATTAAATATTTCATAGTCAGTGCTTCCTGTTTATGAGGGTGTTAAAACTAGTATTCACCACAGATTACACAGATTAACACAGAATGAATTTAATGTACCGATAATCAAAGATGTCTATCTGTGCAAATCTGTGTAATCTGTGGTGAATTATACACTCTCGTGAGCCGTAAAAAGAACGCGGATTATCGCAACTTTCCGCGGAAATCAGTATGAAATCTGCGTTGGCTGCGTTAATCCGCGTTCCCGAATATTTAGTCTTTCTTGAAAAGAATCGATTAGTTGCCTGCAGCAGCAGCGGCACTTCTTGCAGCACGAGTCAGCTTAACGGCGCATACAACAGCTTCTTTGGCATTCAGCAATTCCAATCCTTCATATTGCAATTCGCCAACTTTAACAGTCTTACCAAGTCCCAAGTGGGCAACGTTGATAATCAGTCTTTCAGGAATTACGTTATACAAAGCTCTTACTTTCAGCTTACGCATCTGGAGTACCAGCTTACCACCGGCCTTAACACCTTCTGCCAAACCTTCCATCTGTACCGGAACTTCCATAACGATAGGCTTAGCCTCGTCAATTTGATAGAAGTCAACGTGCAGGATAGTATCCTTTACGGGGTGGAATTGGATATCTTTCATGATAGCGTTTACTTTCTTGCCATCAATCACCAAGTCAACTACGTAGATGTGCGGAGTGTAAACCAAGTTACGCAGACCCTCTGCAGGTACAGTGAAGTGAACATTTTCACCTGCACCATAAAGTACGCAAGGTACACCGTTGTTTTTACGAATAGCTTTCAAAGCTCTTGCTTGTTCCGAAGAACGTTCTGCAATAGTTCTTGCAGTTCCTTTTACTTCAATTGATTTCATTTTAAAAATTTTTGTGTTACTCTAAATTAAGTAAATTTTTTGCTTAATTCACCATCACACGATGTGGCTTGCCACACGATGTTGCAAAAAAGCGGTGCAAAAGTACAGCTTCTTTTTGAATTATCAAAAGGTTATAACTTAAAATTCAATGTCTATCTTGATTTCTCCTTCCAATGAAGACGCTTTTTCCTCTTTCGGCAGTTCTTCTTTTCCCGTTTCGGGACTTTCAGCCTCTTCGTCAGTGGTATGTCTTGTATAGCAGCCTTGCTGTTCCTGGATGAAGCCGATGGCTTGCTGAAGTCCGTTCATGAACTTTTCAAAATCCTCTTTGTATAGAAAGATTTTGTGCTTTTCGAAACTTACCTGCGAGTCGTCTCCTTCGCCCATCACAATCTTCTTGCTTTCCGTGATGGCGAGAAACATTTCGTCTTTTCTGTTTTTCTTGACGTCTAAATAGTAGATGCGCTTACCTGCTTTGATGGATTGGGAGAATACAATCTCCTTGTCATTCATGTCCGCTGCGTTTTTCTTCTTAAAGTCTTCCATATTATAATAGGTCTCAATTTTGATATTATCACCTTAAAACTCGTATCTCGTAGCTTTTAGCTCTTTATCGGGCTCAAAATTGACGATTTTTTTTAAACTGTCAAAAGAAAAAGACCGGATAATCAATATCTGCATTAAAAAATGTGATTTATTTATGTAAACTCATTAAAAATGCCTACTTTTGCGCCTTGTTAAAACACTAGTATTTACTTTAGAATTATGATCAACAGAGTTCTTATTCGTCTTAAGATTATACAGATTGTATATGCTTATTATCAGAATGGCAGTAAAAATTTAGACTCAGCGGAGAAAGAATTGTTCTTTAGCCTTTCAAAGGCATACGACCTCTACAACTACCTGCTGATGCTGATGATAGCTTTGACGAACTACGCACAAAAACGTATTGATGCGGCAAAAGCTAAGCTGGCTCCCACTGCCGAGGAGCTGTATCCCAACATGAAATTTGTGGAAAACAAGTTCATAGCCCAGTTGGAAGTGAACAAACAATTGACGGAATTCATTGCCAACCAAAAGCGCACGTGGGCCAATGATGAAGACTTTGTCAAGGGATTGTATGAGAAAATTGTGGAATCAGATATATATAAGGAATATATGGCTTCTTCGGACAATTCTTACGAATACGACCGTGAATTGTGGAGAAAGCTGTATAAGACTTTTGTCTTCAACAACGAAGCCTTGGACAATGTGCTCGAAGACCAGAGCCTCTACTGGAATGACGACAAGGAGATTGTGGATACTTTCGTACTGAAAACCATCAAGCGCTTTGAAGAGAAGAATGGTGCCAATCAGGAACTTCTACCAGAGTTCAAGGATGAGGAAGACCAGGAATTTGCACGCCGTTTGTTCCGCCGTGCCATCTTGAACTGTGACTATTACCGTCACCTCATCAGCGAGAATACGCGTAATTGGGACTTGGACCGTGTAGCCTTTATGGATGTTGTAATCATGCAGTGTGCCTTGGCCGAAATATTAAGTTTCCCGAACATTCCGGTGAGTGTTTCGTTGAACGAATATGTCGATATTGCCAAAGTTTACAGCACGGCCAAAAGTGGCAGCTTCGTGAACGGTACATTGGATGGAATAGTTAATCAATTAAAAAAAGAAGGTAAGTTAACGAAAAACTAATACCTTTGTTTAATAATAGAAACCAAAACTGAGTATTTATGAACTTAATGACTGTATTCTTCCTGCAGGCTCCCGCTGCAGGCCCTGCCGGTGGTGGTAGCATGATGTGGATTATGCTGATAGCCATGTTCGTTATTATGTATTTCTTTATGATTCGTCCTCAAAACAAGAAGCAAAAGGAAATAGCAAACTTCCGTAAATCGCTTCAAGTGAATCAGAAAGTAATCACAGCTGGTGGTATCCATGGTGTTATCAAGGAAATCAACGACAATGATGTGGTGCTTGAAATCGCTTCTAACGTTAAGATTCGTATAGACAAGAATTCTATTTTTGCTGCAGCTGCTGATGCGAACAGCAGTCAGGCATCTAAATAATAGAAATGTGAGCCTATGTTTGAACGTAGGAACATACAACGTACATATCTGAAGATATCAAGAGAAGTGAAGGACTTTCTGCTTAGCGATAAAAGCAGGGAGTTCTTCATTTTTTTGTTTTTTTTCTTTGTAGCCGGTGGCTTCTGGCTCTTGCAGACCTTGAACAACGACTATGAGGCGGACTTTTCTATACCGGTGCGGCTGAAGGGAGTGCCCAATAATGTGGTGATTACCTCTGAACCTGCTTCAGAACTCCGTATCAAGGTAAAGGATAAGGGAACGGTACTGCTCAACTATATGTTGGGAAAGAGCTTTTATCCCGTTATTCTCGATTATGCCGATTATAAGGGCGTGGATAATCAAGTAAGGATATATCCCTCGCAGTTTGAAAAGAAAGTGCTGAACCAGCTGAATGCCTCTACCCGCCTGCTTTCCATGAAGCCGGATACATTGGAGTACATCTATTCGACGGGAGCCTCCAAACTGGTGCCGGTGAAGCTGCGCGGCACGCTGAGTGCCGGACGTGAGTATTATCTTTCGGATACGATATTCAGTCCCGATTCCGTATTGGTGTATGCGCCGCAAGGCGTGCTGGATACGATTGCTGTTGCCTATACGCAACCGGTGAAGCTGGAAGATATATCGGATACCTTGAGGCAGCAAGTCCCCCTGCGTATCCAGAAAGGTGTGAAGTTTGTGCCTTCTTCCATTGAGATGATGCTTCCGGTGGATATTTATACGGAAAAGACAGTGGAGGTGCCGTTGCGTGGCGTTAACTTTCCTGCCGACAAGGTGCTGCGCGCTTTCCCTTCCAAGGTGCAGGTCACGTTTCAGGTTGGTCTGAGTCATTTCAGGCAGATTAACGCTGATGATTTTCATATTTACGTGTCCTATGAGGAACTGCTCCGTCTGGGTTCCGACAAGTATACGGTAAAGATTAAGAATCTGCCGAAAGGGGTGAGCCAGGTACGCTTCAATCCGGCACAAGTGGATTTTCTGATAGAGCAAGTTTCTCCTGATTATGGCGATTAAGATAGGTATAACCGGTGGTATCGGTAGCGGAAAGAGTATGGTATCCCGGCTGTTGGAAGTGCTGGGTGTTCCCGTCTATATCTCGGACTTGGAAACGAAAAGGCTGATGGCATCCGATTCATTGATCCGCGAGGATTTGTCAGCTTTGCTTGGTGCGGAAGTGTATGCCGGTGGCACGCTGAACAAGCCTTTGTTGGCGTCTTATCTTTTCGGCAGTCCGGAGCATGCCAAAGAAATCAACTGTATTGTGCATCCTCGTGTAAAGGAGGATTTCAGGCGGTGGACACAATGCCGCACCGCTTTTCCCATTGTCGGTATAGAATCGGCCATTCTGGTCGAAGCGGGGTTTGCGGGTGAAGTGGATGCTATTGTTATGGTCTATGCGCCCGAAGAGGTGCGCATTTTACGTGCCGTCCGGCGGGATGCTTCCTCGCGCGAATTGATAGAAAAGCGTATCCGTAGCCAGATGAATGACGAAGAAAAGCGTAAATATGCAGATTTTGTCATTGTAAATGATGGCGAAACCCCATTGATTCCGCAAGTTTTAGAGCTAATCGGTTCGCTATCTGAAAAAATGCACTATCTGTTACGCAAATAGGCATCTCCTTAACAATAAAAATAAGCAAGCTTATTTTGTATTGTCTTCGGCTTACATTATCTTTGCCCCCCGAAAAAAATAACTACTAATCATCAAAACAGAATATATTATGTTGAAGACTATTTTGTCCATTTCCGGTAAACCGGGATTGTATAAGCTTGTTTCTCAGGGAAAAAATATGTTGATTGTAGAGTCGCTTGCAGACAAGAAGCGTTTCCCTGCTTATGGTAATGAGAAGATTATTTCTTTGGGCGATATCGCCATGTATACAGATACGGAAGATGTTCCTTTGAAGGAAGTGTTTCTTTCCATGAAGAAAAAGGAAAATGGTGCTGCCGTAGTGCTGGATTTGAAGAAAGCTACTGCTGACGACTTGCGTGCTTACCTGGCAGAGGTATTGCCTACCTTCGATCGCGACCGCGTATATCCGTCCGACATCAAGAAATTGATTGTTTGGTATAATTTGCTGGTGGCAAGCGGTATGACGGATTTTGAAGAAACTCCTGCGGCAGAAACGAAGGAGGAAAGCAAGGCCGAGTAATCGGAGAAGGATTGAAATACAAAATAAAAGAGGCGATTCTCAATAGTCGGGAATCGCCTCTTTTATTGGGGGATACGGATTGCTTTTAATTTCTGAAAACCAGTCCGTCGTCAGTGGTATTGGCATCCACTGTAATAGGCTTGCTGCGGTCTACTTCCTGAGCCAGCAGCTTCTTCGACAAGTCGTTCAGCAAATAGTGCTGGATGGCACGTTTCACCGGACGGGCGCCGAATTCAGGGTCATACCCTGCATTGGCAAGGAAGTCTATGGCGGCATTTGTCAGAACAAGTTCCACGCCGTTACCGGAAAGCATCTTCTGCACACTCTTGATTTGGAGCACCACAATTTGCTTGATTTCGGGCTCTGTCAGTGGCAGGAACATGATGGTTTCGTCGATACGGTTCAGGAATTCCGGGCGGATGGTCTTTTTCAGCATATTCATCACTTCCTTTTTGGTTTCCTCTACGATTTGCTCCTTATTGCTACTGTTGAGCTTCTCCATCTGGCTTTGGATATAGCCGCTGCCCATGTTGGAGGTCATGATGATAATCGTATTTTTGAAGTTGACCGTACGCCCTTTGTTGTCCGTCAGACGTCCGTCATCCAGCACTTGCAGCAAGATGTTGAATACGTCCGGATGCGCTTTCTCGATTTCGTCGAATAGGACGACAGAATACGGTTTCCGCCTTACGGCTTCTGTCAGTTGTCCACCTTCATCGTAGCCCACATATCCCGGAGGCGCTCCAACCAGACGGGAAACGCTGTGTTTCTCCTGATACTCGCTCATGTCGATACGGGTCATCATTGTCTCGTCGTCAAAGAGGAACTCCGCCAGCGCCTTTGCCAATTCCGTCTTACCTACACCGGTGGTTCCCAGGAAAAGGAATGAGCCGATAGGACGTTTCGGGTCTTGCAGTCCGGCACGGCTGCGTCGTACGGCATCGGATACGGCCTCGATGGCTTCGTCCTGCCCGATAACCCGCTGGTGCAGTTCCGCCTCCAGATGCAACAGTTTGTCCTTTTCGCTTTGCAGCATCTTGCTTACCGGTATGCCGGTCCAGCGGGATACTACGTCGGCGATGTCTTCAGCGTCCACTTCCTCTTTAATCATGGCCTTGTCGCCCTGCATCTCGTGCAGTTTTTGCTGCGTTTCTTCAATCTCCTGGTTCAGCGCTTGCAGTTTGCCGTAGCGTATTTCGGCCACCCGGCCATAGTCGCCTTCCCGTTCAGCCTTGTCGGCCTCGAACTTCAGGTTCTCTATTTCCACCTTATTCTGCTGGATTTTGTTGACAAGGGTCTTTTCACTTTGCCATTTCGCTTTGTACGAGTTTTCCTGCTCCTTCAGCTCGGCAAGTTCTTTGCCGATTTGTTCCAGTTTGGGCTTGTCGTTTTCGCGCTTGATGGCTTCGCGTTCAATCTCCAGCTGCTTTATCTTGCGCGAGATTTCGTCCAGTTCTTCCGGTACTGAATCGACTTCCATACGCAGTTTGGCAGCGGCTTCGTCCATCAGGTCGATAGCCTTGTCCGGCAAGAAACGGTCGGTGATGTAACGGTTGCTCAACTCTACGGCGGCGATGATGGCATCGTCTTTAATCCGTACGTGGTGATGGTTCTCATAACGTTCCTTCAGACCACGCAGAATGGAAATGGTGCTCAGTGTATCCGGTTCGTTCACCATGACAATCTGGAAGCGGCGTTCCAACGCTTTGTCCTTTTCGAAATACTTCTGATATTCATCGAGGGTAGTGGCCCCGATGCTCCTCAGTTCACCGCGTGCCAGGGCGGGTTTCAGGATGTTGGCGGCATCCATGGCGCCTTCCCCCTTGCCGGCACCCACCAGGGTATGGATTTCATCAATGAAGAGGATAATGTCTCCTTCCGACTTCTTAACTTCGTTGATAACGGCCTTCAGACGTTCTTCAAATTCGCCTTTGTACTTGGCGCCGGCCACCAGTGCACCCATATCCAGGGAGTAGACTTGTTTGTTCTTCAAGTTCTCGGGGACGTCTCCACGCAAGATACGGTGGGCAAGTCCCTCTACGATGGCCGTTTTACCGGTACCCGGTTCACCGATAAGAATCGGGTTGTTCTTGGTACGCCGGCTCAGAATCTGCAGGACACGCCGTATCTCTTCGTCACGGCCGATGACGGGATCCAGTTTGCCGCTGCGGGCTGCTTCGTTCAGATTGATGGCATACTTTTCCAATGACTGGTAAGTGTCTTCGCTGGATTGTGAAGTTACTTTTTCTCCTTTTCGCAGTTCGTTGATGGCTTCCCGCAGTTCGCGTTCCGTCATCCCGGCATCTTTCAGAATGGTGGATGCAGTGCTTTTCACATTCAGCAAAGCCAGCAGTACCGGTTCCAGGGAGACGAATTCATCACCCATTTCCTTGGAATATTGGGTGGCCTTCTGGAACACTTCGTTCGTTTCACGGCTCAGGTATGGCTCTCCGCCGGATACCTTGGGCAGAGAATCAATTTGCTTGTCCAGTACAAGTGCTATCTGCTGACCGTTCATGCCCAGCTTCTGGAAGATGAAGTTGGTGACATTTTCACCTACTTTCATCACGCTTTGAAGTACATGCACGGGCTCGATGGCCTGCTGTCCACGGCTTTGTACCAGGTTCACAGCCTCCTGCACTGCTTCTTGCGCTTTAATGGTAAAGTTGTTAAAGTTCATATTTTGTTCTCCTTTCTATTTTATCAGTTTCATAACACTTGGGAAGGCGCAAAAGATTTGCCATTGGCACATTTCGGACAAATTGTCTGCATATAAAATATGTAAAATGACAAATTGTCTGTAAATCAGTCGTTTTGTTTCTTTCTACTTCTTTAGATAAGAAGTTGGAGCAAAGTTCCTTTTCGTATTAAACTCTATTGGTTAAAGAGAAGGGCAAATAAGGATGTCATGCATGAGATGTGCATCTCATGTAGTACGAGGTGTACATCTCATGTAGTACGAGATGCACATCTTATGTAGTGAGGGCCTATATGTTTTAGTAGCTAAGTCTTCGTGTTCCAGCTCCAAGGTTTCCGTGTTGCGGGGGAAGGATATTCTCTTTCCGCTTCGGAGATATAGATTAATTGCTTGGGATGATACAAGTTATTGATAAATTTGTCGTACTTTTACTGCTTCAAAGTTTTGTGCTTTCTGTGTGGTAGGTTTTCGGAGCTCCGCTTGCAGAGGAGCATTATGTATAATCACGTATTAAAATAGAAGATAATGGAGGATAAGATAAAGTTTCCGGCAAATGTGATATTGATAGATGTTGCATTTCTGAATGAAGTGGTATATGGTGCAAAGAACTTTTTGGAAGGTAAGTTGGGACGGAAGCTACCCGATGTTGACCTGCCGGCATGGTTGAGCTATCTGGCATTGGACGCCGGCTTGAGAGAACAAGAAAATGAGGTGGAAGTGTTGCTGGTGCATACTCCGGCAGCGGACGTGCTGAAGTGTTGTGAACCATCCGATGTGAATAAACTGAATCACCAGGCATGCCGTACGCCGCTGGGCGAATTTGCATTTTCTTCCGTCACCTCTTCCGGTTTAGTCTCTACCGAAGAGTTGTTTCTTGACCTGATGAACCTGGCACTTGATTCTGCGGATGTGAAGTGTTTGATGCTGTTGCCTTTCCATCAGGTATATGGTAATGGAGTGGAGGAGAAGCTGGCGGGTTTCTTCAAAGACAAGAATGAGGAAGAACGGGGCAAAGCTGTGTACTTCATTACGGAGGAACCTCTGAACCCGGTGTATTGCCGCCTGGAGCCGGTGTTTTATTCTTTGGCGCATGCTTTCGGCATCAAGTCTGACGAGTTATAAGATATAAGAAGTATATGAGTGATTTCCGTTTAAAAGTGTTCCAGTCTGTTGCCAAGAACTTGAGTTTTACAAAGGCTTCGCAAGAGTTGTTTGTAAGTCAGCCGGCTATAACCAAGCATATCCAGGAGCTGGAGGCCACTTATCAGACGAGGCTTTTCGACCGGCAGGGAAGTAAAATCAGTTTGACCGAGTCAGGCCGGCTGCTTTTGGAGCATTGCGAACGGATATTGGAGGACTATAAACGGCTGGAATATGAAATGCACTTGTTACATAACGAATATATTGGCGAACTCAAGTTGGGAGCCAGCACTACCATTGCGCAGTATGTGCTTCCTCCGTTGCTGGGCAGTTTTATCGGCAAGTTTCCGCAGGTCAACTTGTCCTTGCTCAATGGAAATTCCCGGGAAATAGAAGCCGCTTTGCAGGAACACCGCATTGACTTGGGATTGGTGGAAGGGGTTTTCCGCCTTCCCAATCTGAAGTACACTACTTTTCTTGAGGATGAACTGGTAGCGGTAGTCCATTCCAAAAGCCGTTTACAATTGCCCGAAGAGATTACTCCCCAGGATTTGCTCGCTATTCCTTTAGTGCTTCGTGAGCGTGGTTCTGGTACGTTGGATGTGATAGAACGCTCGCTCCAGAAGCACGGCGTCAAGCTTGCCTCACTCCATGTACTGATGTACCTGGGTAGTACCGAAAGCATCAAGCTCTTTCTTGAAAACTCCGATTGCATGGGAATCGTGTCTATCCGTTCCATCTGCAAGGAACTGGCTGCAGGCACTTTCCGCGTGGTCGAGATAAAGGATATGCCCATGCTTCGCGACTTCTGCTTTGTCCAGTTGCAAGGGCAGGAAGGAGGATTGTCACAAGCCTTTATGAACTATATGTTTATGTCCCGATAACAATAAGTTATAGTCTATAAGTAGAAACGATTGGCGGGTGTACTAAAATAGAACTACCTTTGCACCCGGAAAATTAAGGAATAAACATTAGTAATAATAGTAAAATAAACAGTATGGCTTCAAATCGAGTTTTGGCTAAAAGCATTAATATGCCTTTTCTTCAAAGTAATAATAAATTTATTTATGTATCTCTTCTGGTTGTCCTCTCCTTCTTTCTGCTGCTGGATTATGTGCCCGGTATGCATGCCTATTCGGCGTGGGTCACTCCGCCGTTGGCGTTGTTCTTAGGGTTGGCCTTTGCGTTGCTGTGTGGGCAGGCACATCCGAAGTTCAATAAGAAGACTTCAAAGTACCTGTTGCAATACTCTGTGGTAGGGTTAGGATTTGGAATGAATCTGCAGGCTTCCCTGGCTTCGGGTAAGGAGGGAATGGAGTTCACGATTATTTCTGTAGTGGGGACATTGCTCATAGGCTGGCTCATAGGGCGTAAGTTCTTGAAAGTGGACCGTGACACTTCCTATCTTATCAGTTCCGGTACGGCTATCTGCGGAGGCAGTGCCATTGCGGCTGTGGGGCCGGTGTTGAAGGCAAAGGATAGCGAGATGTCTGTGGCATTGGGCACCATCTTTATATTGAATGCCATTGCATTGTTTGTTTTCCCGGTGATAGGCCACGCTTTGAACATGAGCCAGCATGAGTTCGGCACATGGGCGGCCATTGCCATACATGATACGAGTTCGGTAGTGGGGGCAGGTGCCGCATATGGCGAGGAGGCCCTGAAGGTGGCAACGACTATAAAGCTGACACGTGCCTTATGGATTATTCCTTTGGCTCTGGTAACTTCGTTCATCTTTAAGAGTAAGGGACAGAAAATCAGTATTCCCTGGTTCATCTTCTTCTTTGTGCTGGCTATGATTTTCAATACTTATGTGCTGGGCACTACCGAAACGGGTGCCATGATTGGGGAGGGAATCAATTCTTTGGCTCGCAAGACGCTGACTATCACTCTGTTCTTTATCGGTGCCTCTCTGTCACGTGATGTACTGAAGGCAGTAGGCATCAAGCCCTTGATACAAGGCACCTTGTTGTGGATAGTGATTAGTGTGAGCACGTTGGCATATATCTACTTGTTCTGATTGCATCGGTCCGGCAGTTCTTGAAGTATAACTTCCGGTGGAAGAAGTCGGTAGGATTTTTGCAACGTATTTCTTTCCTCATTGGATATATAGACGAATACACATCTCGGGATAACCGGGGTGTGTATTTCTTTTAATATCCTTCCCCATTGACGCCGGACCGGAGCAAGTGGAAGCCAGGTTATGATACCTTTTGCTTCCAGCATTGCTTTTGTCCTCGGTTCGGCGTGCTGACCAGTTAATACAATGTTCCAGAAATGTGGTTCTTTCAGCTGTTTTTTTATATCTTGAGAAGTCATAGTTAGTTCACTTTTTTGATGATAAAGTCGAAAGAGGTGAAGAATTGAGGGTGCTTACCGATAGATATGGGAAGGATAATGGTAATGGAGGAATTCCTTCCTTTCCGAATATCTTTCTTGTTGTATATTTGAGAGTTATTTGCCGTATAAGTTGTCACACCAATCTTTTGGCTTGTTTCTGCCTGGCTTTTTATAATTGCAAAGGGAGTTTCCGCTTCTGCCAGTATGGGGTATTTGACTTCTGAGCTTCTTCCATCCACAATGAATTGCATATTTTTCCAGTTTATTCGGATATCTTCTGAAGAGTTGTTGCAAATTATAATTTCCCATTGGGAGTCGTTTGGAATAAACTTATAAGCAACCCCATCTTTTGTATACTCTAATTTTCCTTTTTGGTTCTCCAGCCATTTAAAGGATACTTGGCATCCCGCATCAACGTATTGTGCAGATAAAGTGGTTGGAAATAGGAGAAACAGCAAAATGGCCAGCTTATTTTTCTTCTTATATTTCCGGTAGTCATTGTATATCCATAGCATAATAAAAATAATGCCGATAGGGATGGCTATGAGAATACATGTCAGTAAATTCATGATAGCAGATATTATTTGTTTGTTTATATGAATATGTTGCAAAAGTATCATAAAATATTTGATAAAACAAACGAATTATGAATAAAAAGAACGATACATACAGACAAATTGGTATTGGTGTTCCTTATAATATGAATGATTAATTTGTACCTTCATATAAATGGAAAAAAGTAATATATACATCGGAGAGATAATCAAGAACGTGATGCTTGAACAGCAGGTTACCAAGGCGGAACTTGCACGAAGACTGAAAGTTAAGCCTCAAAGTGTAGACTATATGCTTACGAGAAAAAGTATTGATACGGATACGTTGTATAATGTCTCACGTGCCTTGAACTACGATTTTGCTTTGTTGTATTCCATTCATAAGGAACAGATAAATTATGATACGTTAGAGCAGGAATACAGACTCTCCACAGCGAAGGTGTTGGTGGAGCTTGAGCTGAAGCCTGAAGACATTGCAAAATTGAATCTTAAAAAGCGGATTGCTGATGTCTTGAAATAAACGCACTCTTGGGCTGGTGCTATTGGTGTTTTCATTTTTTTTCCATTTTTTCTTCCTGGCCGTGTAACAAAATCCTTTCCTCCTACGTCTGAAGGGTATAAACAGGAATCTACTATTGATAAATAGCCCATGGACGCTGAAAGTTTTAAAAAAGAGTTTCTGCCATATCATCGCAAGTTGTACTGCATAGCTTATAGACTATTGGAGAATGCTGCCGATGCTGAAGATTTGGTGCAGGAAGCTTATCTGAAGTTGTGGGACAAGCGGGAAGGACTGGCCATTATCAGTAATCCGGAAGCATTCAGCGTTACTCTGGTGAAAAATATGTGCTTTGATTTGCTTCGTTCGGGAAAGTATACTTTGAGCAGACAGAGTGTGGAGTTGGCCGAAGTGCATAATATGTCTCAAGCAGATAACTTTGAAGTGAGGGATGAAGCGCAGCAGGTAAGGCACATCATTGCCCATCTGCCGGTGCAACAGCAGAAAATAGTAACGTTGCGTGATGTCAAGGGATGTTCTTATGAAGAGATAGAGCAGGTCACGGGATTGAATGCTACCAATGTCCGTGTACTGTTGTCCCGGGCAAGAAAAAAGATACGTGAGGAATTTAATAAATGGAGTAACTATGACAGTCGAGGAAATTGAAAGGCTGCTCGCCGAATTTTATGAAGGGAATACCAACGAGCAGGAAGAAGAGTTGTTGAAGGAAGCTTTCAGAACCGAAGAAGTGCCCGAGCACTTGCAGAAGGACAAGAAACTCTTTCTCAGCTTTTTTCCCGGGAAAGTGGTGGATAATGTTCCCGCCGGATTGGAGGATAAACTGAGCCGGATGATTGATGAAAAGGCTGAAGAGGAACAACGTTTTTTCCACCGGAACAAGGCCAAACGTAATTGGCGCTGGATAGGAGGTATTGCTGCCACCATTCTGGTTCTTGTAGGTGTAGGTTATGGCATTACGAACATGGGAGAGGATATGCGTCCTCCTACACCTCAGGACACTTTCTCTGATCCGGAAGCTGCTTATAAGGCATTGCAGGCCACTTTAATCGAGGTGTCTGCGAATCTGAACAAGGGAATTGAGCAGATAGAGGAAACGCGGATAGACGTAACGAAGGTGAACCAGGAAGTAAGAAAAGAAATTCAACAATAATCTGATATGAAAACAATGAAAATTATTTTGGCAGGTGTACTGCTGATGTTGCCTTTGCTTTGCCAGGCACAGAAGAACCTATTCAACAAGTATGGAGATATGAAAGGCGTGTCGTCCGTCTACATATCCAAGGCAATGATAGAAACGAATCCCAACTTGTTTACTAAAGATGTTTATATTGGGAAAGTGTCCGGACAGTTGAACTCTGTGCAGGTACTTTCTACAATGGATAATAATGTAAAGAAAGAAATGCGTAAGGATCTTCGTTCTTTGGTGCAGTCTTCCAGATATGAATTGCTGATGAAGCAGAAGGGAACAGTCTCCAGTTCTGAATTCTACATGAGCCGTAAAGGGGAAAAGGTGAAGGAGCTGATTATGATTGTAGATGGTGCAGCCACTCTGAAATTTGTTTATTTGGAAGGTGATATGACTTTGAAGGATATACAGAATATCATGATGTATCAGAATACCAGCTGGAATGGGAACAATGTGAATATACAGCTTCCGGATATAAACTGGGCGGAGATAGAGAAGCTGAAGAACCGCGATTGGCTTGGAGAATTGAAGCATTCGCAAGAACTGGCATTGAAAGGGCTGGAAAATGTAGCTAAACTGAAAGACAACAAGTATCTGAAAGAACAAATGGATACCGATACATGGAAACGTTTTGAAAAAAGCATGGAGGCTTTGGAAGAACGTTTGGAAAAAATGGAATAGGAAGCGGTAACCTTTTTAGGGAAACTTGCCAATAGAATGTTTTGTTTTTCTATTGGCAAGTTTTTTTGTTATTTGTCTTTTCTCAATTCTGCAAAGATAAGCCCTTCCAGCTCTTCTGCCAGTTCCGGATTGTCAAGGATGACCTGCTTGGCGGCGTCGCGTCCCTGGGCAATTTTCGTCTCGTTATAGCTGAACCATGAACCGCTTTTCTTGATGATGCCAAGCTCTGCACCCAAGTCAATGATTTCGCCTGCACGGGAGATGCCTTCACCGAACATGATGTCGAATTCCGCTCTACGGAAAGGAGGAGCTACCTTGTTCTTCACAACTTTCACTTTGGTCTGCTTGCCGATTACTTCATCGCCGTTCTTGATGGCTTGGCTTCCACGGATGTCAAGACGTACGGAGGCATAGAACTTCAGTGCATTACCGCCGGTAGTTGTTTCGGGATTGCCGAACATGACACCGATTTTTTCGCGCAACTGGTTGATGAAGATACAAGTGGTGCGTGTTTTGCTGACAGCTGCCGTCAGTTTACGCAAGGCTTGTGACATGAGTCGGGCTTGCAGACCTACTTTGTTGTCACCCATATCGCCTTCAATTTCAGCTTTCGGGGTTAAGGCAGCCACAGAGTCCACTACAATGATGTCAATAGCGGAGGAACGGATCAGTTGCTCTGCGATTTCCAGTGCTTGTTCGCCATTGTCCGGCTGTGATATCAGCAGATTGTCCACATCCACACCCAGTTTTGCTGCATAGAAGCGGTCGAAAGCATGTTCTGCATCAATGAATGCGGCAATGCCTCCTGCCTTTTGCGCTTCAGCGATGGCATGAATGGCAAGGGTTGTCTTACCGGAAGATTCCGGGCCGTAAATCTCGATGATACGTCCGCGGGGATATCCTCCCACGCCAAGAGCCACATTGAGGCCGATGGAACCTGTGGGAATAACTTCTACTTGTTCGACGCTTTCGTCGCCCATTTTCATGATAGAGCCTTTACCAAAGCTCTTTTCTATCTTGTCCATGGCAGCCTGCAAGGCTTTCAGTTTTTCGCCCGATGCCAGATTGCTGCCATTTTCAAAATTCAGTTCGTCTTTTTTTGCCACGTTGTTAATGTTTAATGATTATAAAATTTGTGCCGCATGGTCTTTGGTCTTCACTTCTTTCGGAGTGATGATACGCTCTACAATACCTTCTTCATTAATGATGAAAGTTGTGCGGAACGTTCCCATATATTTGCGGCCATACATGCTTTTTTCGCCCCATACTCCGAATTGTTCTACCAGCTTCTTGTCGGTGTCTGCAATCAGGGTAAAAGGCAGATTGTTTTTCTCAATAAATTTCTGGTGTGACTTTTCGCTGTCCACACTGACGCCGATGACTTCATAACCGGCTTTGCGCAGGTCGGCATAATTATCCCGCAGGTTGCAGGCTTGTGCCGTGCAGCCGGATGTCATGTCTTTGGGGTAGAAGTAAAGTACAATCTTCTTTCCCTTATAGTCGCTCAAGCGGATTTCTACACCTTTTTCGTTGATACCCAATACTTCGGGTGCTTTATCTCCTATATTCACTTTGTTAATGTTTAATGATTAGTGGATAATGATTAATGTTTAATCATTAATTTCAAACTTCCAAGTCTCCGTCGATAATCTCATGCCAAGGCAGGCCTTGTTTGTTGAGCTGTTCCATGAATGGGTCCGGATTGAATTCTTCAACATTCCATACACCCGGTTTTTTCCACAATCCCTTGAGGAACATCATGGCACCAATCATGGCGGGCACACCGGTGGTATAGCTTACGCCCTGCATACCGGTTTCCTTGTAGGCCTCCTGGTGGCTACAGTTGTTATATACATAGTAGGTACGCTCTTTGCCATCCTTTAGTCCGCGGATGCGGCAACCGATGGATGTTTCGCCTTCGTAGTTTTCGCCCAGGTCTTGCGGGTTGGGGAGGACGGCTTTCAGGAATTGCAGCGGAACAATCTTCATGCCGTTATATTCCACTTCGTCTATGCGTGCCATGCCGATGTTCTGGATAACGCGCAGGTGGGTTAGATACTCTTGTCCAAACGTCATCCAGAAGCGTGCACGCTTGATGGTGGGGAAATTCTTCACCAGAGACTCCAGTTCTTCGTGATAAAGCAGGTAGGAGTCGCGCGGACCGATGTTCGGATAAGTCAGGTCTTTGTGGATTTCCAGCGGCTTGGTTGTCACCCATTCTCCGTTTTCATAATAGCGGCCGTTCTGTGTAATCTCACGGATATTGATTTCCGGATTGAAGTTGGTGGCGAATGCTTTATGATGATTTCCGGCATTGCAGTCTACGATGTCCAGATATTGTATTTCGTCAAAATGATGTTTGGCGGCGTATGCAGTATAGATGCCGCTCACTCCCGGGTCGAAACCGCAACCGAGGATGGCGGTCAGTCCGGCATCTTCGAAGCGTTTCTTATAGGCCCATTGCCAACTGTATTCAAAGTGGGCAACATCTTTCGGCTCATAATTGGCGGTATCCAGATAGTTGACTCCACTTTGCAGACAAGCCTCCATGATGGTGAGGTCTTGGTAGGGGAGGGCTACGTTGATGACGATTTCGGGTTTGAAACTATTGAAGAGTGCTACCAGTTCGTCCACGCTGTCGGCATCTACCTGGGCGGTTTTGATGTTCGGGTTACCGATTGCCTTGACAACAGCGTCACATTTGGACTTGGTGCGGCTGGCTATCATGATTTCTGTAAACACATCAGGATTTTGAGCCACTTTGTGCGCAACAACGGTACCTACACCGCCTGCACCGATAATAAGAACTTTACCCATTTCTTTGTACTATATTATTATATTAGGTTTATAAAAAATACGGAGAGCAAATATAAGGGTTAATTCTTAGATAAACATTAAAATCCTGCTAAATACTTTGGGGCAAATGCTTCAAATATTAAACAAATTACTTGCATTTGGGTTATTTTCTATATATTTGCCCCTTGAATAAATTAACTTAAACAACGAATAACAATGAAAAAAGTATTTGTTTCCCTATGCATGGCAAGCGTGTTGATGGGCTTGTCTTCTTGTGCATCAACCAAAAATGCTGCAACTCTTTCTTCCATCAGCGGTGAGTGGAATATTATTGAAGTGAATGGTACTGCCGTAGTCCCTGCTCCGGGTCAGGAATTTCCCTATATCGGTTTTGACACAAAGACTGGAAAAGTATTTGGCAACAGTGGTTGCAACCGTATGATGGGTTCGTTTGACGTGAATGCCAAGCCCGGCACGATTGACCTTGGCGCTTTGGCAAGTACCCGTATGGCTTGTCCGGATATGACTGTAGAAAATAATGTGTTGTCGGCTTTGAACAAAGTGAAAAAGTATAAGAAGCTGGGAAAGGAAAATATAGCTTTATGCGGTGCTTCCAATCGTCCCATAGTCGTGTTGCAGAAGAAAGAATCCGTTTCCAAGTTGTCTGATTTGGAAGGAAAGTGGATAATTAGTGAGGCTGCGGGCGAGGCTATTCCCGACGGAATGGAGAAGCAGCCGTTCATTGAATTTAATATTGCAGAAAAGCGCTTGCACGGCAATGCGGGTTGCAATCTGATTAACGGCGCTTTCCAGGTTGATGATGAAAACCCGTCGGCAATCTCTTTCCCGCAAGTTATCAGTACCATGATGGCATGCCCTGATATGGAGGTGGAAGGCCGTGTGCTGAAAGCCTTGAATTCCGTTCAGTCTTTTGGCAAGCTGGCAGGCGGAGGCATCGGGCTGTACGATGCTGACAATAACCTGGTGATGGTGTTGGTGAAGAACTGACAAGATAGGTTGAAATAAAAAAGGCTCTTACAGAAATAATCTGCTAAGAGCCTTTTTTGCATCTTGACATAAAAAGGTCTTTTACTTTTTCTTTAATCCTGCGCGTATCCGGCTCAGGGATTGCGGAGTGATGTAGAGATAAGAAGCCAGATACTTGAGCGGTACATCCTGCAGCAGTTCCGGATTCTCTTCCATCAGCGTCATGTACCTTTCTTTGGCAGTGGGAGGGGTGCCGTAGGCTACTGTGGAACTGTCTACCGACAGAATTTCCCGCTCAAAGATTCTTCTGCCGAAGTTGGCCATGTCTATGGAATGCGAAAAAAGGGCTTCCAGCTCAGGCTTACTGATACAATAGGCGATGCTTTCATTCACCGATTCGATGTTGATGAGGGAAACCTCGCTGTCCACATATCCCCACGATGAGAAAGCTGTGTCGCCCGGTGCGGCGAACCAAAGGGAGTTTTCCGTGCCGTCTGTCAGGTAGTAGGCGCGCCAGATGCCTTTCTTCAAAAGATAGAAGTTGCTGTTCCTTTCCCCTTCGCTGATAATGAGTTCTCCCTTGCTGAAACGAACTTCTGCCATGTGTGACAGAAGTTCGTGCAAAGTGTTTTCCGGTAGTTTATACTTCTTGCAGAATTTCTTTATCATAGTTTCCATGCTGCAAAGATAGTGTAAACCGAAGACAGGACTTTTATGCTTGCATGAAAAAGTTATGTTGGGGTGCAGCCCATCTTGTCTAAAGATACGGATTTTTCTTTATGTTCCTTTTTCCCGGATATGTAAATCACGAGGATAAAGAGGGTTGTCAGCATTTCTGCAAGAGGAGTGGCAAGCCAGATTCCCCGGTCTCCCAATAGCAGGGGCAGTCCGAAAAAGCAGGCTGTCAGCAGGATAAAACCACGCAGCAGGGTGATAACTGTGGCGTATTTGGCACGCTCCACACTCTGGAAATAGCCGATGGATACGATGTTGACGGCAAAGAACACGAAGCCGGTGGCATACAAAGGCAACCCTTTTACCGCTATGTCATAAGCCGGATAACTGCGGTCTATGAACATACCGACAATTTCAGGACTGCAGAATATTGTGACCAGGGCAAAACATACACCGCAGCCTATGGCCGTTTTCAGTGCCAGCAAGTAGGCGCGGCAGACACGTTGGCTCTCGTTCAGGCCGTAGTTATAACTGATAATCGGCTGCGCCGACTGCGCAATGGCATTATATACCATAAATATAATAGGAAAGAAATAGCAGGCAATGCTGAATGCCGCCACTCCGTCTTCCTTCAAATAATGGATGAACACCTGGTTGCCGACAAACATCATGCAGGCAATCGCCACCTCGCACAAGAAGGCGGAGGAACCCAATCGGCACATATAGCCAATGTTGCGGCGCATCAGTTGCATGCTTTTCCGGCTCATCTTAATGGGGTGGAAGCGCAGTGCGCACCGGCGGCGCATCAGATAGAATACTATCATCAATGCACCTACCGTGGTACCTATGGCACTTGCCAGTGCAGCACCGAACATTCCCCAGCCAAAGGGGAAGATGAACAGATAATCCAATAGGATGTTCAGAACGGCAGCCACCACATTGCACATCATGGCGAAGTTGGGCGAACCGTCCAGCCTCAGAAAAAACATACCCGAATTGAGCAATGCCGTGAACAGAGAGAAAGGCACAAACCAAAGCATGTATTCCACAGCCAATGGCGTGAGCCGTTCAGACCCTCCGAGCAGCTTTACCACCTGCGGGGCAAATGAACAGAATAGGGTGGAGGTGCACATCAGCAACAAGGAAGATATGACTACCGACTGCGTGATATTGATGCGTGCCACCTTGACCTTTCCGTGTGACAGATGAATGGAGGCTACCACAGAGGCGCCGACGCCGAACATAAGTCCCACACCCGTAGAAAACAACCATAGCGGTGCCACAATGTTGACCGCCGCCAAAGCATCACTGCCGATTCCTTTTCCGACAAAGATGCCGTCGGTGATAACGAATAGTGCGGAGAAAATCATCCCCAGTACAGTAGGGAGCAATAGTTTGCGGAACAATGTCTTGATGTCCGTGTTCTTGAAGTCGATACTGTCTCTCATCTTTTCCATACTCATCTTATTTATTTCTTTAATATGTGAAAACCAATCATTTCCGTTGCTACGATTAAGCCCAATGTTAACTAATCCTTAATCGTTCCACCATGGTGGAACGATATTTCCCTCGTGGTGGAATGATATTTTCTCCACGGTGGAACAATATTTTCTCCATGGAGGAACGGTTAAAGGTATGCAAGGGAAATGATTAATGTTGTTCATGTTTTATCATCTCTGATTCGGGCGACAAAAGTAGAGCTTTTGAATGGAATGGAAATTAACAAATGGTAATTTCCGACAGAAAAAATGATTTTAATTCTGCCAAACTGACAGATAAACTGCCACAAGTATAAATCTGCGGCTGCTCTGAACAATTTGGCACAACGTTTGTCTTTTTATTGGCGTCTGCCACTGAGGCGGACGTCGAAACAGAATAATAACAAATAAAAAAATAACGATCATGGGAAAAATTATTGGTATTGACTTAGGAACAACAAACTCTTGCGTTGCAGTATTCGAAGGTAACGAACCTGTAGTAATTGCAAACAGTGAAGGCAAGCGCACCACTCCTTCAGTAGTAGCATTTGTTGATGGTGGCGAACGTAAAATCGGTGATCCTGCCAAGCGTCAGGCTATCACGAACCCCACCCGTACGGTTTTCTCCATCAAACGTTTCATGGGCGAAAACTGGGACCAGGTACAGAAAGAAATCGGCCGTATGCCTTATAAAGTAGTAAAGGGTGACAACAATACTCCGCGTGTAGACATCGACGGACGTCTCTATACCCCGCAGGAAATCTCTGCAATGATTCTGCAGAAGATGAAAAAGACTGCCGAGGATTATCTGGGACAAGAAGTGACAGAAGCTGTAATTACCGTCCCCGCATACTTCTCAGACTCCCAACGCCAGGCTACGAAGGAAGCCGGTCAGATTGCAGGTCTTGAAGTGAAGCGTATTGTGAACGAGCCGACTGCCGCAGCTCTTGCTTACGGTATTGACAAGTCTCACAAGGACATGAAGGTTGCCGTATTCGACCTTGGTGGTGGTACATTCGATATCTCTATCCTCGAATTCGGTGGCGGTGTGTTCGAAGTATTGTCAACCAACGGTGACACTCACCTGGGTGGTGATGATTTCGACCAGGTAATCATCGACTGGCTGGTTCAGGAGTTCAAGAACGACGAAGGTGCCGACCTGACTCAAGACCCGATGGCTATGCAACGTCTGAAGGAAGCTGCTGAAAAGGCTAAGATTGAACTGTCCTCTTCTACAAGCACTGAAATCAACTTGCCGTACATCATGCCGGTAGGCGGTGTGCCCAAGCACTTGGTGAAGACGTTGACCCGTGCCAAGTTCGAGGCTCTGGCTCACAACTTGATTCAAGCTTGTTTGGAACCTTGTAAGAAGGCTATGAGCGATGCTGGTCTGAACAATGCGGACATCGATGAAGTAATCCTTGTAGGTGGTTCTTCACGTATCCCGGCTGTACAGAAGTTGGTAGAAGACTTCTTCGGTAAAGTTCCTTCCAAGGGTGTGAATCCGGATGAGGTAGTAGCCGTAGGTGCTGCCGTGCAGGGTGCCGTTTTGACGGACGAAATTAAGGGCGTTGTGTTGCTGGATGTTACTCCGCTGTCTATGGGTATCGAGACTATGGGTGGTGTGATGACGAAGCTGATTGATGCCAACACTACCATCCCCTGCAAGAAGAGCGAGACATTCTCTACTGCTGCCGACAACCAGACGGAGGTTACCATCCATGTATTGCAGGGTGAGCGTCCGATGGCTGCACAGAACAAGTCAATCGGCCAGTTCAACCTGACAGGTATTGCTCCGGCACGTCGCGGTATTCCTCAGATTGAGGTGACATTCGATATCGACGCCAACGGTATCTTGAAGGTGTCTGCCAAAGATAAGGCTACCGGTAAGGAACAGGCTATCCGTATCGAAGCTTCCAGCGGTTTGAGCAAGGAAGAAATCGAAAAGATGAAAGCCGAAGCCGAAGCCAATGCCGAAGCAGATAAGAAAGAGCGTGAGAAAGTAGACAAGTTGAACCAGGCCGACTCTATGATTTTCCAAACCGAAAATCAGTTGAAGGAACTCGGCGACAAGCTCCCTGCCGACAAGAAGGCTCCGATTGAAGCTGCTTTGCAGAAGCTGAAAGATGCCCATAAGGCTCAAGACCTGGCTACCGTAGATTCTGCCATGGCCGAACTGAATACGGCATTCCAGGCTGCAAGTGCTGAAATGTATGCCCAGAGCGGTGCTCAGGGTGGTGCACAGGCTGGTCCTGATATGAATGCAGGTCAACAAGGCGGTGCTCAGGATAATACAAAGCATGGCGATAATGTGCAGGATGCTGATTTTGAGGAAGTGAAATAAGTATCGGTAAACAACGATAACTAACAATAGAAAAGTAGGGTGTAGCTCAATGAGTTACGCCCTACTTTATTTTTAGCACTTTCTGATAGATTTGCTTGTTTCTCGGATTTTTATTGTATATTTGTACCATATTTGTGCCGCGATAAAAAAGTAGGAAATGTGCGACAAAATACAAATAGGTTAAATATAAACGGATAATTATCAGTATTATGCCAGCAGCTAAGTTTGAAATAAAGCGTAAATGTCAAGTCTGCGGTCAGGAGTTCATCGCCAAGACCATAGAATCGTGGTATTGCTCTAAACGCTGTTCCAACATTGCGTATAAACGTAGGAAAGACGAGGAGAAGCGAAACCAACGGTTGGATGATATCGTGAAAAGCATCCCGAAGCATCAAGATTACATCAAGGTGTCAGAAGCCTATGCCCTGTTTGGCATAAGCAAAGATACGCTGTATCGTCTGATACATAAAAATACTATCTCACATATAAATCTTGGCACCAATCAAATTCGTGTCAGCAAAGAAGAACTGCTGAAACTCTATCCTCTGCGGAAGAAAGCTCTGACAAAACCAAAGCCCGTTGCCAAACTATATAGCTTGGAACCGAAGGACTGTTATACCATCGGCGAAATATCCAAGAAATTCCATTTGGACGACACTACGGTCTATCTGCATATCCGCAAATACTCTATCCCTACTCGACAGATAGGTAACTTCGTTTATGCGCCCAAGAAAGAAATTGACAACCTATATAAAGGAATAAAGCAATGAAGAAAGCGTTGGCCAACACACGAGTTTCGGTAAAACTCCGTAAGTCGGAGTACCGTGAGGAATGGTATCTGTATGTTGAAGCCTATCCGGTTTTTCAAACCAATAAGCCTACACCTCAGCGAGTGCGTGAATATCTTAACCGTACCATCACCACTCCTATTTGGGATAAGTCTAGGAATGCCCGAACCGATAAGGATGGCAAAACCACTTATAAGCCTAAACGTGATTTGAACGGTATCATCCAATGCAAATCACAGTTAGACCAAGAATCGTGCATCTATGCCGATAAGGTGAGAAGCCTGCGACAGAAGGAATATGATAATGCTTCTTTATATTCTGAAACAGATGCAGAACAAGCAGAACAGCTGGAGCGTTCACGCTGCAACTTTATTGAATACTTTGACCATGTGCAGCGCAGCCGTCATGCGCATAGTTCTGATTCCATCATCGCCAACTGGAACCGTGTATATGAACTATTGAAAATTTATTCAAAAGGCAATGCAATTCCTTTTTCGAATGTAGACTTGAAGTTTGTTGAATCGTTTCGTCAATTTATTCTCAACGCTCCGCAAGGAGGCACTAAAACTGGCACACTCTCTCAAAACACGGCATCCACTTATTTCTCCATATTCAAGGCTGCATTGAAGCAAGCTTTTATTGATGGCTATCTTACCGTTGATATTTCGGCAAAGGTCAAAGGCATTCAGGGAAGAGAGAGCCGCAGAGAATATCTGACGGTTGATGAGTTGAATCGTCTGGCGCAAACTCCATGCGACCCGTTATTAAAACGCGCCTCGCTGTTTTCTGCATTGACAGGCCTTCGCCACTGCGACATACAAAAATTAAAGTGGTCAGAGGTTGAAGAATTTAATGGCGGTTACCGCTTGAACTTTACTCAACAAAAGACCAAAGGTGTTGAGTATATGCCCATATCCGAACAGGCATACCAACTTTGCGGCGAAAGGAAAGACGGTGAGAAACTTGTTTTTGCAGGACTTCCCGACCCGTCATGGATTAACCGTCCAATTAAGAAATGGGTTGCAGAAGCTGGGATAACAAAGCACATCACCTACCATTGCTTCAGACACTCGTATGCAACCCTGCAACTCGCCGGAGGTACTGACATTTATACTGTCAGCAAAATGCTTGGTCATACAAATGTCCGTACAACTCAAGTGTATGCAAAAGTGGTTGATGCGAAAAAGGAAGAGGCTACAAAGACCATAAGGTTGAATTTGCCAATGACCGAATGACCTTTTATTCACACTTCCACTTATATTATATATCATTAGCCATCTGCACCTTTTATGTGGATGGCTTTCTGTTTCTATTCTCTTTTTGTTCAATTACCTTATGGCATAGTGATGATTCCCTTATGCCGAAAGGCATAATCGAAAAAATCTGATAATGGAATTCCCCATTATGTCTACTAATAATCAGCGCATATCGTTTATGATTCTTATGACCTACTGATGTTTCTTTATGTGATATTAGTCACTCATGAATCAGTATTGAGATTTGCCATTACTTTGCGGCAAAATCAACTGATAACGATATGGAAGACAAGAACATTACATTTGAAGATTTGCCCAAGGCAATGTCATGGATGATGGACAAGCTCAATAAGCTTGATTCCAAGATTGACGGTCTGAACAACATTCCATTAGTACGGCCTGCCGACCAGTGGATGAACCTGAAAGAACTGTGCGAATACCTGCCTAGCCATCCGGCTGAACAGACCGTTTACGGATGGACGAGTTGCCACCAGATTCCGTTTCATAAGAGAGGCAAACGTATTATGTTCCTCAAATCGGAGATTGACGCATGGCTTCATGACGGCAAGCGGAAATCACAGAAGGAATTGGCGGAAGAAGCCGTTCAGTTCGTCAACTCCAAACGAAACAGGACATTCTAATGGATTCACTTGACTTGTGCAACAGCATCAGAATGGAGTTCGAGGGTATCATAGAGAACAAGATACCTTTGGACGTGTTTCCTGCCAAGTTGCAGGATATGGTTCTGGCATTGGCACGGCAAGAGAACTATTCCATTGAGTACACAATGGCATCCCTTATTGCAGCAGCATCAACGGCCATCGGCAATGCGGTCAACATCCGCATCCGTGGCGGCTGGGTTAGCAGTCCAATTCTATACATGATATTGATCGGACGGCCAGGCATGGGTAAAACACCACCGCTTGACTTTGCTTTTCGCCCCATCCGAAAGCTTGATGCCAAAGTCATTAAGCAATTCAAGATAGATATGGAAAACTACAATTCCATACTAGAAAGTCAGAAGGGCAAGAAAGATGAAAGGACGTCATTGCCGCCCAAGCCGATTTTGAAGCGAACAATCATTTCGGACTTTACCCCTGAGGCTCTTATTCGTGCACTTAACGATAATCCAAGAGGTGTGACCGTGTATGTGGATGAAATAATGGGAATGTTCAACGCCGTGAATCAATACAGCAAGGGGCAACTGATAGAACAGCTCTTGACGGCTTTTAGCGGTAAGCCTCTTGATGTGTCAAGATGCAGTATGCCGATACCTATTCACATTGAGCGACCTTTTATAAACATAGTCGGCACGATGCAGACTACCCGTGTGCATGAACTGGTCGATAAGGGGTACAAGGACAATGGCTTGCTGGATAGGATAATTTTCGTTTATCCCTCGTCGCAGGAAATATCAGACTGGCCGATTGACGAAGATTTCACAGCTTCATCGTTTGAGAAGTATTCTGCCTTGTGGGAAGATGTAATCAACCGTATTTGCGAGATTTGTTTTATAACGGATGAGAATAACGACTACGCTTTACAGAACGTACTGAATTTTTCTCCAGAGGCTGGTACCTATTTTACCAACTGGCGCAATGGCCTAATTCATAAGGTAAACCAAATAAAGGATGACGGCTTGGTTGACAGTAGGATAATGAAAATACCCATGATTGCTGCACGGTTGGCTTTGGTATTTCAGATACTCCGATGGGCTTGTGGCGAAGTACACAAGGATTTCGTGGATATAGATTCCATTAAATCGGCCATCAGATTAAGTTCCTATTTTGAAGACTGTTATTCAAACATACAAAGATTCATGTTGATGGAGAGCATAGAACCGCAAAAGAAAGAATTGCTTGACAACGTACCAGCCTTGTTTTCTACCACCGAAGCCATCCAAGCAGGAAAAGAAGTCGGCCTGTCCGAAAGGTCTGTGATGTATATGTTGGTCAACCTTACAACGAGCAAGATTATCAGGAAAATCAAAAGAGGAGAATATGAGAAACTGCAATGAGCTACACGGTTTGCACCTTGCAGTATTTGCAGTTTGCAGTTCAGAAGACATGGGTAACCTGCAAAACTGCAACAACTGCAAACTGCACGAACTGCATTTATAAAAAAGGAGGAACTATGACTGAATACAGATTTACGCTCCAAAAATACAAGCGAGGCTCTAAGCTGACCTGTCCTAAATGCGGAAGGAAGCAATGCTTTGTCAAATATGTTGATACGGAAGGGCAGATTGCCTTTCCCGATTATGTAGGCAGATGTGACCATGAACATTCGTGCCAATACCATTACAAGCCATCGGATTATTTCAAGGATAATCCCGTTGCATTGGAAGAAAGGAAGTCGTGGAAGTCACAAGCAAAAGTTATGCAGCCCAAGCCAACAGATTACATTGATCGTGACATTATGCATCGCTCGCTTGCCAACTACGAACTGAATCCGTTATTCATCTTTCTTTCGGGTGTATTGGGTGAGAAAGAAACATCCCGGCTGTTCAAATTATACTGTGTCGGGACATCCAAGAAATGGGGAGGCTCCACGGTGTTCTGGCAGATTGACCGACAAGGAAAAGTACGAGCAGGAAAGATAATGTTGTATAATCCGACAACAGGACATCGGGTAAAAGAACCGAGAAGCTATGTGAGTTGGGTGCATACGGAGTTGGGACTAAAACACTTCAATATGAAGCAATGTCTGTTCGGTGAACATCTATTAGCTGACTATCCAGCAAAAGCAGTAGCCATTGTGGAGAGCGAGAAATCTGCTTTAGTAGCCAGCCACTTCATGCCTGACTTTGTTTGGCTGGCGACCGGAGGAATACACGGCTGCTTCAAGGCTGACACCGTTGCCGTGTTGAAGAACCGTGCCGTCATACTTTGTCCTGACTTGGGAGCGAAGGAGGTTTGGAAGGAGAAATCGCAGTTGCTTTCTTCCATCTGCTCGAAAGTGGTTTTCAGTGAAAAACTGGAGCAATGTGCAACGGACGAACAGAGGGAAAAAGGATTAGATATAGCAGACTTTCTGCTGATGGAGGACACTCCCATGATGACGCTTCAAAAGATGATAAAGCGTTGCCCGAGTTTGCAAACGCTCATTGACCAATTTCAGTTAGAGTTAGTAGAACAATAACCAGATATGAAGATGAAAAAAGACATTTATTATTGCATAGTGCTTTCCGACAGCCAGCTTGATTTCCTGGCAGGAAGCAAGTACGGTATCGACCGCATGAAAGTATTGAAATGCCTCATTGACGCTGTAGCCATCAAGGAAACGAAGTACGAAAAGAAAGGCTTTGCCGTTACATTGCATATCGGGCAAGCCGCCCTTTCGGAAGTGGAATTGGCCACCCGTTTAGGCTATGACAAGAAGACTGTTTCGAGATTACTTGACAAAATGGCCGAGTTGGAGATTGTCACATCCGAACAGACTAACCGCACGAGCATACACACCGTACATTGTGTGTCGGCATGGTATACGAATAATCAGAAGATACTCAATCCGTATTATGTGAGCGTGAAAGAGCGGTGCAATCATGTCTGTGAGATTGGCAAGGATGATTGTGGCGGGAATGATATTGCTACCGATGTGTCAAATGCTGAAAATACAAAGTCGGACACCGCCACTTGTTGTGACAATGGGCAACCATCTTTATCCCTTATTTCGGACAGGAACGTTCATGGTGGAGACGGAGTGTAAATCATAGTGAAATTGAGACGGATGAGAAATGCCATATATTGGCTTTCAAAAGATGGCTTTTTACAATGCGAAACACGGCCTTTCACGCTGCATTTTGTGACCTTTTGGAAAAGCGTTGGTTTATGGCGGAATTTGGGCTTGTTCTTATGAAGCGGTTGAAAGCACTTTTTTGAGGAATGAATGTAGCGGAGTACGTTTGTTTTAGACGTTTATAAAGACTTCGGACAAACCGCCCGCTCTGTGAGTCATGATATATCCAAAGTTCGTGTCAGGACTGTTACAAGAATTGCCTATGTCGCACAAAAACGCTCCGCGCTTCCATGCCACATAAGCCGTTACAGCCGCTCGCAAGCTCGCACCGGGCTGACCAGTTTTATTTATTTTATCGTATCACCTTATTACAAATCATTAGATATGACAACAACGGAAGAAAACAAGGACGAAAAGAAAAAGGCTATAAGGCGCACAAAGCGGCTGGAGGCCAGAGTGACCGAAAAGGAATACGCAAAAACCGTGGAACTCGCTGAGACCTGCGGCTTGACATTGAGCGACTACATCCGTAAATGCGCCTTGGGGCAGCATCCGAGGCAGCGGCTTACCAACAAGGAGGTGGAAGCCTTATGCAGCCTATCCGATGCACGGGGTGAGCTAATGCGAATAGCGACAGCCGTCAGATCTATACAGGTCAGTAAACGGGCGCAATACTTTGCAGACACCCGTTTTGTGGAGCAATGGATGCGTGCCGCTATTCCACTTATAGTCCGTTGGAATGAAATTCAGGAATACATCACACAATAAATACCCAACCAGATGATAGCAAAAGCGGCCACCATCAGTCACGGCGGAAATGCTGTCCGTTATTCGGTCAACAAGGACAAATCCGAGATAGTGAAAGTGAACTTCTTGCCCGATGACATATCGGCTGAAGCCATGTATCAGCGTATGGTACTCAAGCAAAAAGAGTTTGCCTGTACAATCAACAAAGGCAGACCGCTCAAACGTAACGTGATAAGGATGGAAATATCCCCAACTAAGGAAGAATCCTCAGGCTGGACGCTGGACGATTGGGTTAGATTGGCAAACGAGTACATCCAAGTATTCGATTCCATTGACCTCTCGAAAAAGACTAAACGTACCAGTGCGAAATCCACCAACGTAAAGAACAGCCAGTATGTAGTTGCTCTCCATCATGATGCAAAGAGTGGCATACCTCATCTGCACATAGATGTGAACCGTGTGGACATGGATGGAAAAGTCAACGATGACCACTTAATAGCGGAACGGGCAATGTCGGCTGCGTACATTATCAATGAACGGCGGGGATGGGTACAGCCGGAGGATATTTATGAGAAACGCAGGCTGGAGATTGCTGGCACTTGCATGGACGTGCTTCGCTCCTTGCCGAATTTCAGTTGGTCAGGCTATGAGGCCGGACTGAAAGCGCACGGCTATGGCATACACTTGCAAGAGGATGATAAGGGAAATGTACGAGGCTATTCTGTTCTGTCGGGCAACTCAAGTTATAAATCCTCCATTCTCGGCAAAGGCCGACACCTCATGCCATCAAAGATAGAAGCGACATGGGGAAGGCTTCATGGAGAGCCGAAATCTTCGGTAACCCAAAATGTCGAACAGAAAATACGGCCAGCTACCGTTTCGCCTGAAATGCCACAGGTCAACCGCCAGGCTCCCGTTATTAGACACTACGGCATTTCCATAGATGAATATCACCATTACCATGTAGCCATATCGGAGGACGCGGACGAAATCATCCGCAAGGAGTGTTCCACGCCGGACGACAATCCCTTTGCGACCATAGAAGCTGTACAGAAAACCGCCCTGCTTCTTTTTGCTGAATACCTTGACGGTGCAACGAGCATGGCTGCATCCAGTGGCGGCGGAGGTTCTGACATGAGCGGTTGGGGAAAGGATAAAGATGAGGATGAACGCGAATGGGCAAGGCGATGCGCTCAAATGGCTAATCATCTTTGCAAGCGCAGGAGGGGTTTACACAGATAATTGTTTCACTCAAAATCAATGAATATGGGAATAGGAAAAGGGAAATCTGACAAGATAGACATTGACGGCCTTATAGAAGGTGTAGGCAATGAAAACAAAGTAGCCCAAGAAGAAAGTAAACTTGAACAGAAAATTAAAGAACTAAAGGATGTACGTTTAGAATTGGAAGCCGCTACCCGCAAAATGGAAGAAGTTACTTTTGCGCTCAAAACAGCTACGGATAGTGCCGACAACATTATTTCAGGCATTTGCCGTGCTATTGTCAAAGCGGAACAAAATATAGTTTTCCGTGCCAAAATCAGCACAGATGAGTTGGCAAAAGTGCATCAATGCACAGTCCGACATATTAAGGCCGAAGAAGATCTATTGGAAAGGCATAGTGACAAAATGGCCAAACACCTCCAGAACAATGAAGGCGTTTGGCTTTCCACCTCTTGGCTTATATTTACTTTGGTCGTACTGACGATTAGTTATCTTGCCGTAATTTTATGGGCTATATATAAAAGATGAGTTACACACTTTTACTTGCCCAATGATTTGAACATCTTGGTAATGCAACGCTTCTTCTGCTCCATGTTAGGATGAACGTAAAGGTTGAGCGTGGTTGAAATGTTGGAATGACCTAACAATACGCTGACAGTTTTATAGTCGCATCCGGCTTCAATGCAACGGGTGGCAAAGCTATGGCGCAGGCCGTGATATTTCAATTTAGGGATGTCGAGTTTCGCCATCAAACTGTTGTAGTGGTTGCGGTATGTGCATGGTTCTGTTGGATGCTCGTCATTGCCAATCAACACGCCATCAAACATGGCATTGAAGTCGATAGTGTTGTTGACATAGAATGTATCGTACTCTCCGCATCCTATCTTGAAGTTGAATGATACACCCTGGCACTTTACACCCTTTCCTTGTACTGAGTGTATGTCCATGGTCTTGCCGTCTATTACACTTGACTCGTCGATCAATGAAAGTACCGACTTGTTGAGTATGCAATGTACGGAACCGCTATCAACCATCATAGCACCCACGTACACATTTCCATCCTTTCCCTTGAATGCAGCTTTCACAATAGGGAACCCCACTTGCTCTATGACTCTCAGTTTTGCAGTTCTTGTCTTCATCTTTTTCTGGTTTTGTTTGTTTGGAAGAGCCACCTGCTTTATGCTGCAGGCTGTTCTTCGTTGAATTCTTGCTTTTTGATTCTGCGAATCAAGTAAGCGATAGCCTTTGGTGCCTTCTCTCGGCAGACCTTCAGCCGAGCAAGGAACTCCTCCTCGGTAGCGTCTGAGTTGAAGAGGTCCACCAACTCGCAGTTGTTGTCCGACTGCTTGTCAAGCTTTAGGTTGTGGCATTGCATCAAAGTGCGAAGGGCAAGGATGCCAAGGTCGTACTTTGGACGTGCCTCTACCAGTTTGCGCATCAAGTCAAGTCCTGGATCGCCAATGTGCATCTCGTTGAGCATGGCAATCATGAAGAGCACCTTTGCGTCTGGTGTTGCCATCTCGAACACGTTCGCAAGCTGGCAGTTGGTCTCGTCAGCTTCTGTGTAGCGTTCGAGTTTTGCCAAGGCACGCGACTTGATGTACATGGCTTCTGCACATTGGTGTGTTGCCAGTACCTCGTTAGCGTACGCCAATGCTTCCTCGTACTTCTCTGCATAGAGGCAGAGCAACGAAGCAAGGAATTTCGGTGCCCAATGGCTTGCCTTTGTCAGACACTCTGGTACCGACTCTATCGAACCATAGAGATGCTCGTCGCACACGAGTATGTCAAGGAAGCGTTTTGCTTGCTGCATGGCTTCTTTGATGTCGCCGTTCTCAGACTTCTTTGCTACGAGGAGCAGGTACTGACGTGCCGCTTCGTCGTAGTCGTTGTGCTGGAGTGCGCCATAGACAGCTTTTCCGCTCTCTATCTCGTTGCCAATCTGTTGCTCGTTGTTGTACTCGCTTGCGTAAGTCAGCACCTCACGACTCGTATGAGCATACTGAGGTATGACGTTCTTCGAGAGGTACAGACCTTCAAGGCTGCGAACACGGCTCAGAGCTACGTAGAGCTGTCCTGCTGCGAACATGCCACGGCTGAGGTCGAGCGAGAGTTTGTCGAAGGTCATGCCCTGACTCTTGTGGACGGTGATTGCCCATGCAAGTTTCAGAGGGTACTGGGTGAATGTACCAATGAGTTCCTTCTTCATCTTGCGCTCCTCCTTGTTGTAGTCGTAGCTGTACGACTCCCATGAACAGCATGGCACAATGTATGTCTCGCCGTTGTTGAGCGTCACGCTGATCTCGTCCTTAGTGAGTTTGCTCACCTTGCCGAGAGTGCCGTTTGCCCATCGTTTTTGCTGGTCGTTGCGAGTGAACATCACCTGAGCACCAACCTTGAGGCGAAGCTTCATGTCCACCGGGAACTTCTTTTCCTCGAACTTGCCGTCAATGGTTCCTTCATAGACGAACTCCTCCGACTCAATCTCCTCTAGTCGCTGAAGGTTGATCTTGTCTGCCGTCTTATTGATGGAAGCCAGCGTGATGACAGCACCATCTTCTGCGGTCGGAATGTGAACGCGATCGTTGAGGTGCATGATGTTCTCTGGTGTTACCTTGTTCAGGCGCACGTTCTCCAAGATGTGCAGGAAGTGTTCGTCATCCTGACGGTACACCTTGCGGAACTCAATCTTCACGAGTCGCATGCGCTTGATGGCGTCTGACTTGTAGAAGAAGAAGTCATCCGTTTGGTACAGATCCTTCAGCATATCCTTCTCAGGACCTTGCTTCACCACCGGTGGCAACTGGAACATGTCGCCTACGAAGATTATCTGCTTGCCGCCGAAAGGCATGTTGTTGCGCAGAGCCTTACGCATGGTGTAGTCGATGGCATCCATGATGTCGCATCTTACCATCGACACTTCATCGATGATGATCGTGTCTGCATGTAAAAGCGTCAGAATCTTTGCCTCGTTCATCTTGCCGCATGTTCCTGGCGTACACACCTCCATCGGCAAGCCAAAGAAGGAGTGTATTGTGTCGCCACCGGCGAGGATGGCTGCCACACCTGTTGGGGCAAGGGTGATGAACTGCTTTCCAACCAACTTCTGTACGTTGTGAAGAAAGGTTGTCTTACCTGTTCCAGCACGACCTGTGAGGAAGAAGCTGGAGTTTGTGTTGGCAACAAGCTCGTATGCAAGCTGCTGCTCGTGGTTGTGTGGGTCTATCTGTGTGTTCTGCATGTCCTACTTCTGTTCGATTTGTGGGAGGATTTGGGTGAGACGTGTGTTGTAGTCGCTGTTGAGGAAACTCTTGTAGCATCCATCGATGATGCCTTTCGCCTTCTCTTCGAGTTCTTCCTGTGGCATGCAGCTTCTCTGGGCTTTGAGTACTCCTTCAAAGAAGTTGCGCACCATGGTTTCTAATTCCTTTCGGATGAACTCCTCGTTGCGATGCACCTTGTCGTAGTCTCTCTTCTGAACAAGTTCAAGGCGTGTACCGTTGAAGGCGTAAACCTCGATGCCGTCGATGTAGGTCCAGTTGTGGTAGAGTCCCACCTTCTCAACAACTACGATGCGGTCGCAGAATCTCACGCCCTTGTAGTAGCGGTTTCCGCTTGCGCTCTCGTACTCTTCGCAGAGGAACATCTTCTGTCCTTCGTCCCATACAGGAATGTGAACTCGTTGGTTACCGAATGTCGGCAGGATGCTGTCGAACAGATCTTTGTTGATCGCTTTTGTTAAGCTTGCCATGTCGTTTTGTTTTTCTTGGTTTGTGATTTTTGTTTGTTCTCTCTTTGATTGGGCATGATGGTTAGCCCAAGCACTTCTGATGAGTTGCCTCTATCATGCTTCGCGAGAAGTCAAGGAGCTGACTCTCTGCCACCATGCTGCCCATTGCCTTGGCTTGTCCCTTCAGGAAGTCCTTCAGCATGAGGATGCTCTCTTCCTTGGCGCTTCGTTCGTTGAAACATCGCCAGTTGCATCCGCCCCAGAACTTCTGAGCAATGATGTTTGCCTTCTGTCCGTTCCATGCAAACAGCGTGATGCCGTTGAGGAAGGTGTGGGCGTAACCTTGTCCGATGTGGTAGTAAACTGCCAATCGGTCAGAGAGACGGATTGCTCGGTAGTAGGTGTTGCCAGCTGCGCTGGTGTAACCGAGGGTGAGGTACACGTTCTTCTCTGCGTTGTAGGTGAGAGAACTACCCGAGAGGGCTGGGAGTGCCTTTGCGGCAATGAGTGCGAGTGATGTGTTCATCGTACGTCTGGTTTTTGTTTAGCGGAATAGGCCGCCACCTCTGTTGTTTGTAATAATAAAATAATGTATAAACAAAACCAACTCTCTCGGAATTGTGATGCAAAGTTACTATGTTAGTATAGGGCATGCAAGCTTTTTTACATGAGTATTGGTTCCTTCCGTTTTGGAACCAATCACACTCATTTTTTGAAAGTTCATGCAGCGTATCTTTTCTTTCTGATATCCTTCATGCACTTGCTTGTGCATGCAAGGGTGATGTGCATTGAGGTGAGATCTTCTGAACGACCATGCTTCTTGTGGCTTGCCTGTGCCTGACGTTTCTCTACGATGCGACGGAGAATTCTGTCCTGCACTTTTGAAGGCTTCATCTTACTTCTGATGTTCAAGTTGAGAAGGATGCCGTCAAGTACCTCAATCTCAATTTTGTTTGTTGTCACATTGCAGAGCTCTTCGGTAGCTGCCTTGCGATAGCGATCAGATGTCTCAACACGTTCCCAACGCTTGTTGGTTCTTCTGTGAGCATCTGCCTCTGCCTTCCTCTGCTTCTTTGTCTGCTTTGCTGTTGCCTTGTTATTCATGGTTGCCTTGTTGTTGTTTGGTGTCTGTTTCATAGTCTTTCGTTTTTGATTTCGAGTACAAATTACTACTTGATTTCGGATTTGAAGAATGTTTTTACCAGAACAATGGTTCCTCTCATTTTAGAACCATTCCTTCATTCGGTTCACTAACTTTCACCAACGATTTGCAGCGTCAACTTCGTGGTGGTTTTCGAAGTTTGACGCTGCAAATGTAATAACTATTCTTGTGATATTTTCAAGAACCTATGTTCCTATTGGTTCCTCTGAATTTGGTACCATTCGTTGGAGTTTCTCTTCATGTTCAAGGTAGTATGAAACCATGTCTTTCACTCTTGTCGCGAAGATCATACGTATCTTTGGCGGTGACATAACTTCGAGTCCTGCACCCATCTGGAGAACGCGACCAATAAACTCGTTGTTCATCTCTACATCCACAGAGAACTCGGCATACTCTCCATCCTCATAAACTCCGAATGGTTTCACGACCTCATATGAACGATGCAGAGGTTTTGTGTCTATTAATTTAAATATATAATGTTTGTGTGCGCGTATAACGATGTGTTCTTTGTTCGGGAAATCTTTCATGTGACTCACACCAACGATATCCTTGAAAAACTCATCATAAAAGTGATTTGGTGCAGGAACATACTCCACTTTACTTCTCTCACGAGGCTTCTCTTGTATGCGGTCAAGAGCAATGTTGTACCCGAATTCCGGTACTTTACCTTCTGCATGACCGAATAAATGCCATCGTCCATTGTACTCTTTCAAGTAATGCGGATGAAATAGTAAGGTTACTTGTTCCTCGTCGTATGGCTTATATTCTATCTCCATCACCGTTTTGTTGGTAATAGCTTCATAGAGCTGAGGGAGATATTCTATATTGGTTAATATTCGGTCAAGGCTTGAACTTATCACCTGCTCACCTTTCTGGCGCTTAGCCTTCATGTCGAGCAAGTCCTGACAATCATGGAAGAAGTACTCCAGCCACGATTTAGGGAAGAATCCAGCAGAGTCCTGGCAAAACTTCCAGTACTGACGAAGATTATTGATGACCTTGGCATTACGCATGTCTGCAAGTGGATCATCATCCTTACCAACGTATCGAAAGCGCTTATTGCGGTTGTTGCCTTCTTCCTCAAAGCATTCGCCAACGTCCTTTTCAAGCTTATCGGCTATAGCTTTCTTTAGTGTGCCAACCACCTTCTTCAACTCGCCATACCCATCGCAATTTGACAAATTAGCAGGAAGTTCTTTTGTTGTCACACCAATATAATCAGCCATGATATCTGCATAACTAACCCATCGGTGACTCATAAGCCACCGATAGGTTATCAAAGCAAATTGCGCCTTATAGCTATCTCCGTCAAAGAGGTTCTTGCGTTGCATTCTATTTTTTTCTAACATTGTCTGCTTTCCAAAAGAACTTGCTTGAATCCTTTAGATTCTGTTCTTTAATTGCTGTAAACAGAACTACATCATTTTCACGCAAATTACATAATTTTGTAATTATCTGTAATGGATATGCATGATTCTGACACTTAACATTAAAAAAAGTTCCATGTTGATTATTGACAACTACAATTAAGCCTTCATACTCTTTCCCGTCTTCAAGGAATTTTGCCCTTTCAGTCCCGGCCATTGAGTTACTTGTTGATACTGTCGGATTCGTTCCAGTTTGATTCATATCCAACAATTCTTGTTTAAACATTTTTAACACAATAGACTGTATATTAGCAAAATGAATGGATTGGAATGGTACTATCCCGTTATTTAGTATTGAAAAAAGCCGTCGATCGTCCAAGATTCTTGGTTCACAATCTCTATGATCGTATCTATTTCTTAGCGACCGAATGATATTACAAAAATTTCTTGAAATATAGCCTACGGGAAGACATCTACCAAGATCACTACCTTCATAATAAATTTTACATACGGAAGTTGCAAAAGCGAGTAGAGTTGACTCGTTAGTACATTGAATTTTCAAACTGTTGAATACTGACCAATCTTCAAATGAAGGCTTGAAAGGGCTAGGTTTTATCTTTTTACAATTAACATCTATTAATCTTGCTATTTCGTCAACAAGAATGTCTCTTTCTTTTTGTTCAATATCGATGGATTCTTGAATGTTTGTATTCAAGGACTTAGCTTTAACATAATCTACCAAATAATCCAATACAATAGAATATGTATTTTCGTCTTTTCCGACAAGACCTTTTGTAACAAGTGCATTAACATCATCGGCTATATTATCAAATCGCATCGGTTTATCCGCAAGAGTCTTTAAAACAGACCTTTCCGCATCAGTCATGAATTTGTTGTCGTAAATCTCACACAGATAATCTCTCAAAATTGTATAGTCAGGCATTTCGTCAATTGTGCCATTGACGAAACTAGAGCCAATAAATTTAGAGTAATAAGGAATTCCTCCAGTTTTATCGTATACTTGATCTTTTATTAAAAGTAACTTCTGCTTAAGCGATTCATCCTCTACTTTTGAACATTCATCATACCACATTGCGTCAAAATCAGTTTTTGCCATTTTAGACAAAAGACATTGTTCTAATCCGCAGTTCAGCTCTGGTGAACCAACTTTGGATGTGATTGATTTCCATGGAGCAATACCCGCAATCCAAAATTTCAACTTGGTTCCATCAGTAGCTGCACCTCTAATCCTACCAAAATCAGAAGGAGTATTTAGGGCTTCCAAAAGCAAAGAATCAATCTCATCCAGCAGTAAAAGAACATACTTGCCATGATTATTGACTTCATCAGCTAATGCGAATAAAGCGTCTTGTTTGTACTGGGAATGCCAATCGCTCATCTGTACCTTCATGTCAACAAGATCTGTAGAGATATCCAAGGAGCACCTCCTCGACAACTTAAATTCCCCTTCCTCCACAATATTCATTTCACACATCTTTTTTGCTAACAACGCTGCAATATTCATATAAACTTCGGGCGTATTTTTATGAATTGTAGCCTGTGATTTTACATCAAAATATACAGGTACAGCATTGATTTCTGGATGTGAGTTAATAAAACTTTCCATTGATTTCAAGAGACAAGTTTTACCAAAACGTCTTGCCCCTATGATTCCTGCATTTTCTTTTCTAGAAGCGCATGATTGAAGAATCTTTATTGACTTAGCTCTTCCATACAAATCATTAATATCTGTGATATCTGTATTAACAATGAAGGGTTCCATATTATTAATTTATAATGTTAATATTGTATCTATGTCTTTGTGATGATTATACCAAAAGCATCGGAAAAGTTCAACACGAAATTTGTAAACTTCTCGATTCTCGTCAGTAAATGATTTTAGGACCTTTCTTTCTTCCAATGCTGTTAATGCTTTTGCCATTTTCAGCCTTTTATCTGATGGAACAGAATACTGTTCCCATAATTGTTTCAGTTCATCCATACTAATTCCTCTACCCATCATAGGAGCTGAATCCTTAAGAAGAAAAGCCAAACTCGTGATTAATTGTTGTTCCTCAATGTTTCCAGGAGTTATCTGATTATTTTGAAAGTTCTCCTCATCTAATGCTTGCCAACAATCAAGTAAATCAGGTTTTACACTTCCTGTCAAAACGTCTACAACATGCTCTACATCCCTTAATCCTAGATGCTTCTTTTTATGTGCTACAGCATACTTGCCACAATCTTTACATATCCATTGAATCCAATACGGAACGCAACCAGACATCGTCCTTATATAAGATTTAACACGTTCGTCAAACTGTATCTGTGGACATGCATCTATCAGTTCATTTGCGAAAACATCGTCTATTTCATTAATATGCATTGATATAGTATTATTCATTTGACCTACTATTCCATATTCCTTTTCTTTTGGAAGATCTTTTATGTCATAAGTTCCTGCGTATATAAAACATGCTTTACCTGTTAAAGCAAGGTTTCGCAATGTTGAAACAAATGTCGCATCAAGAAGTTTTGTTTTGAGCATATCTCTAACATATGAAAACTCATCAATAGTAATCAATGGCACAATATTGTGCTCATTTAAAACTTCTATTATTCGCGAAAAATCTGCCTGCGTCCAACTACCTGCAGTAGGAAGGGAATTCGAATAGGCTACATCAATTGCATCTGCGAGCTTAGGATTCATTTTATCAAGGACATTGTAGATATTAGTTTCTATAGCCCACGTCCAAAAGTCCTCAACGGAAGACCTAATATATGAAAACTCGTTCAAATACCATTTAAAGGTCATTATATGAACAGAATTATCTTCTTTCAGAGGTTGTCCATTGATTCGCTCCCTAAGATAATCTAATATAGAAGATTTTCCTGTTCTTGTCAAACCATATAATATATAAGTTTGACTTCTATCTTTTGAAAGATAATGATTTACTAAAGTGTCAAGATTCTTTTCTCTACCTTTAAACACAGTATCTGGAGGCGTATTAGAAATAGTCCAAGGTATGTCATTTTCATCTTTTATGTAATCATCCTCTTCAATTTCATATGTAGCCTCAGACTCCATAGGAGGCAGTTCTCTGTTTTGATATTTCGGGACAATACTGAAATGAACATCAAATGAGAATATTCCTTTAATGTCATTTGTGAATAGGCTTTCTGTGCAACATTCTCCAGCTGCTAATTCTGTCAAATGTTCAATTTTGTATAGTTTATTATTTATTGCAATATTTACAACGAAGGATTGAGTAGTAGATTCACCTATATTGGATACAACAAAGTCAATGTAACAATTATTATTATCATCAATCTTAACGTAACACGGATCAGGAGAAATAGATAAATTCGGAAGTGCATTAGCATCCTTTTCTTCTATCTGCTTTCCGATTTCATCTAACCACTTATCAAAAAGAGGAAGGAAGAATGTACGACCGTAATAAGTCGTAGTAGCAACAATGGCATCTTTGCATTTCAAAATTGCAGTTTGTGAAGATACCAAATCTCTATAACGCTCATTGGGATTATGGCTAGCATATGGTTTCAGAATATCAATTATACTGTTAATTGTATTTTGCGATTTTATATCTGTAGCTGTCATTATTGAGGAAAGAGATCGTGCAGAGTCCCACATTGATGCGAATAGCGAAATATTAAACAAATTGAAATTCCAATCAAGACAATTTTGCAAACAAGCATTTAATTGCTTGATTCTTGCTTGTCGATGAGAAAAAATTTGTTTGACAAATGAGTTGAAACTTACAGAAGGATTGTTATCAATTGCAGAATGTTCAATCTCATTAAATAAATCAAATGCTCTACTCCTAAATATCATACTACGACATTTACCCGTGAAGACACCTGTACCATCAGCATCATTTGCCAATGTTCCCCAAGCTCCTTCCGCAGCGGCACCTACCGTAATGTATGAAGATAATAGTGTTCTAAAGTTTTCTGCACTATCATTGTTTAAGCAATCTTGTTGAAGCTGCTTTAATGTCCATGTCTCCCAATCTGGATCTGGTGTTTTGCCACCTTCAAGCTGAGAAATCACAAAATGTAATTGTAGATACTTAAGTAAAAGTTCCTGAAGATGATTCCTTTCTCCTAAGGCGTTAAATATACCTAGTGCTTCAATATAATAACTACATGCACTATCTCTATACGCCTGAAATTCTGATAATTCTCCAGAATTATTTCTTATTAAGTTTGCAAATCGCGCATACAATCCATGACCTTTAAGTCGAGCATAATTAGCAACAGAAATCTTATACATAATAGAAGATGTCTGTTTAGAGTTGTAATAAGCACCAGCAGCCTCTAAGAACAACTGAGCCTTATCCTCAAATGATTCTGTTGCGTCATTACGTTTGTTTTGAGCTCTACCAAACAGTTGTTCGGCAGGAATTATTTCATTCGAAGGAAGCAATTCCTGCCGTTTAGCCTCTTGACAAACATCCTCAAGAAGCATTTTGCTGATACTATCATTTGTGTCAACAGATCCATTAATAGGTGTGGATGTATCGCTTGAAGAATCTGAATTATTGATATCATTGGAATCCATCCTTTGAATGGACTCTTTTAGCTTTGTGATAGCATTATTATTTGGTTTAACACTTTCTGCATATAATATAGCTTTTAATGCTTCTTCTCTATTATTACCTTTCTGATACAATCTTGCCATTGTTATATACAAATGGCTAATGCTATTTACATTAACGTTACTCTGTTGTTCAGTTAGAACAATAAGATATGCAAGGGATTGCAAAGCTTCAGTTGTATGATTTAATGCAATCTCTGTATTCACAATTCTATCAAGATAACTTCTTAAGTATTTAGGGGTTGGACGACTTGTGTTTATAATCTGATAAGAACGTTTAAGACATTCTTCTTTCTGTCCATTACGAATTAAAGTATCCAGTTCCTTCTCTAATTGCTTACACTTTGATTCGTTCAAGTTTGGCAATTTTTTGCTTAGGAAAGCCGTTACTTCATTTGAAAATAAAATTGTAGGCTTAACCAATTTACTTTGCGATGAATCATTATCTGTGTGAGAAGTCTCTATGTTTTTGGGAAATCCTGTTCTTTTACTATCTGGAATACTATCTAAATCGACCTTGCCCATTACTTTTAGTTGAAGGCCTCCATTCTTTAATATTTTTTCCGACTCGGTTTTATATAGTTCTACATTTGTTTGTTGGATGGCTTTTATAGACTGGCCTTCAGGGATATTGGTTGATTTGTCATATTCTTCCGCTTCATCATCAAAAATATCAGGATCTGTTCCTACATACGAAAGGATAATTTTTTGGAATTTCTCTATTTCTATATAAGCTTCCTTTTTGGAAGTCATTTCATCCATCATGAACTTCAAAACAGCAAGCATTGTTTTTTTTCTTTTAGCTGTAACTCCTTTGCGATATACAATAGCTTTTCTAAAAAGATTCATTACGTCATGGTATGATGTTTCAATTAATGAAAACATAGTTGAATTCTCATTAATCCTGTAGCAATATAAGCGAGAACCAGGAGCGCAACTTTTTTTTCTGAAATTGACAAAATTCCCACTTAACGTCTCCGATAATCCAGAATCAGTTGTTATATTTATACCATTATCATTAATATCTACGATAGTTGCATTAGTAGGTATTAGTGTCCTATTGTTTATGGATAAAATTGGAAATATCTTTAACAATAATGCATCAAAGATATCAAGTAATTTCTGAGAAGACAATCTATCTGCATCTCTGAAATTATTTTCTATCTCGGTTGTGGTTGAAATATTTTGAATACTATCTATGGAAGTTTGACGAACCGTTATTACAGTTTCGTCCTTTTTTTTGATTGTTGCAAAAATCGGTGTCAGGTTAACGATTTCACCAGACACTATATTTGTGTTAAAGGATATTTGAACCTTGTCGCCAACCTTATAGCTATTAGTTATAATATTGTACAGAGGAATATAGCCGCAATTAGGACAAAAAAATGCGGATTTTGATATTTCTTTTCCACAATCTGGACATTCGACAAGCTTGTTCAATAACTCCGTATTTTTTGATTCTTTTATTTGGGCAATAGAGGGACTTTGATCTTGCATCTGAATAGTATTTGATTGTTCTTTTGCAAATAAAAAAATGTTTTGGGCAATCCTTTGTAACCTAATTCCAGTCCATGTAATAGGTGGGTTATTAGCAGCTACTATCAAAATCTGTTTTGTCTCCTTTATTTGATGAAAACTAAAAATAACCCCGTATACTTCAAAATATAGGCATTTTTGGTTCTTATCATAATATAGTTTTGAATCATAGAAACTTGTTGCATTCTTTAGTACACAATCTGCAACTGCAGAAACCCTTGTTTTTATGAATTCATAAAACAATCTGGATTTATATTTTTCTGTCTTAATAGCAGCATTGAGTAAATTAATAGCAGATAGAAAATAAAAGAGTGAATTAGCATCTGTGACATTTATCTTATTGATTACGCCCATCGCCTCATCAACTACATTTTCGTCAATTGGTTGTATTTCGTCTCCAACTAATTGATGGTATAGCCCAAATATGTATTCTGATATTTTGCTCATAACATTTATCAATTATTGCGTTCAACCAAAAGTTCTCTAATATTAACCTTAAGCAAATCTGAAATCTTTGCTAACGTCTGCAAGTCTGGTTGTGAGGTATTCGTGCACCATTTGCTGACGGTAACAGGATCCTTGCCAAGTTGCCCAGCAAGCCACTTGTTTGTTTGACCTGCATCTGCGAGAACTGCTTTCAGTCGATTTAGTTTTTGGGGATTTTCCATATTTAATAAATTAACGTTGAGCACAAATTTACTAAATTACATCTTAATAAAAGAAATAATATGTAGTTTTCTTCAATTTGGAGTGGCAATTTAACATTAACTACCGAAATACACAATAAATTGATGGTAAATTACAGGATGCGCTTTAATATTAACGTGTTTATCCACATATGTGTGAAAATATATCACATCCATCCTTGCTCACCCCTTGATAAAACATTTATCAACAGTGTTAAGATGGGTGTGGTAAAACGACTTCTATCCATGCGTAAGAGTCTCTTGTGCTAAATCAACTGCAATTTATGGTATTATTTTAAAAGATGTTGCTAATTTTGTAGTTTAGAATGTTTTGTATTTATTAAATGGTTCGATACAATGGGTAAAAGTCATCTGTTTTTAAAGAACGAATTTGGTATCTGCCTTAAGTTTAACCGAACAAGAGGCAGAGATGATGAAGAAGAAACTTCGGAAGACGAAAAGAATTATTGTCAGCAGAGAGAAAAGCTTCATCGTTGCCGTATTAATTTTGAGCAAGCCTTAGAAGAACGCCATAGCTTACGGAAACAAGATGTGGTAAGTGAACATTTTGATATGCTGTCTATTGATTTTTTGAAAATTGCAGATAGCACCTTAACAAGACAATATTGCCAAGTCTATGGATTATCCGAGCTTAATTATTCCAACATGAATCAGACTGTCCTATTTGCTATAGTTGACGAAGATCGATTTAATGATGTTTTTATAACTCAAATTGATTCTTTTTCAACGGAAGAAAATAATGACAGTACAGAATATAAGCCACTGACTTTGATGGCCGGTTTCAGTTATTGGGATAGTGATTCGATGAAGCCTTTTGGTATTATGGGCGATGATGCTCATGATGTACTTCTAGAGTTGGTGGAGAGTTCACCTAGAATAGCGATGAAACATCAAGCTATAGTGAAAGCAATGGAGGAGTATTTAGATCAGAAGCAGATTCTTTATAAAAGGATAGAATCTGGAATATACCAAATAAACTTCATTTCTAAAGATGATTTGGCTATTTTATTGGATAATTTTGATGTGATACAAAGAATTCAATCTTTGTACACAACTCGTGTACAGCCTAATACTTTTGGTGATTTGGAAAGGGTGTCAGATGCAACTTTAAATTTGCTAGAAGGAGCACCAATTATTGGTGTAATTGATACAGGTGTTCAAAGACTGGCCGTACTAGATCCCATATTGGAACATGATGGACTTGATTTAGTTGATAAGAATGCCCCGCATCCGTATGAGATTGATTTAAGGTCCGATTCAAGTCATGGTACAACTGTTGCAACATTAGCTGCATTCGGAAACAACTTCTATCGTAACATGGATGCTAACGTAGTTGATGCTGATGCCAAAATCTTTTCTATCAAAGTACAGAGAGGCGAAACTGGACTCGTGAACATCGCTGACATAAAAGAGGCTATCACTATGGCTCATCAAAACTATGGCATTCGTATCTTTAATCTTTCAATGTCCGTTCGTGGAAAATTTTATAATCAAGATATTTCTACTTATGCATATATACTTGATGAATTAGCTTACATATATGATTTGCTGATTTTTATTTCCGTTGGTAATCTTAGTGAAGAGGATATTAAGAATATGCAGATTGTTGCTGCTAATCCTAATACGAGTGAAAGAGTTAAGCGTTTTCTGAAATATCCGAATCATTATTATAATCCCTTCATTTCGATAGAAGAAACAGAGTGTCACGACGGCGAGTGTATGAATCTTTGTGAACCTAGTGAAAGCATGAACAATATGTCTGTTGGTGCTATTGCTGAAAGTTATAATATTAATCACGGTAATCATGGATTGAGTTTGGGGTGTGAGTTTCCTGCTTATTATTCGCGTAAATACCACATAGACTACAATTCGTTGATTAATGGCACTCGTTTCAAGAACAACCAAAAAAATAAGAATCTCTTTAAGCCAGATATTGTTATGCCTGGTGGTGACCAATTGGATGTTGAGTCACGCATGCTAGTTTTAGCACCGAGAATAGATGGAACAGGCCTGAAAATAGAACAAAACTCTGGAACGAGTTACGCAACTCCATTAGCAGCTAATATTGCAGCTAAGATTGTTAGTAAATATCCTAACCTAAATATGCAATCAGTGAAGGCTTTGATGATTAATAGTGCAGAACCGATTAAAAAGTATTATCTCGAAGAGACTATCGATGAATTGAAATTTTTGGATAATAATTCATATCCCTATGTTGATAGTAACGAGAAAACTCTTTTATCCAAAAAGTATAGTGCAGAACGATTATCCAAGTATATTTCTGGTCATGGTGTGCCTAACATTTCTAAGTGTATAGATTCAGACGATAATCGTTGTACGTTTGTTATTGAAGATACAATAGCTTTCGATAGTCACAAGGTTGTTAATCTGAATATCCCTAATTATTTACTTCAATACTCAAAGAAAGGTGTATTATTAACTTTAACTGCTACACTTTGCTATAAGTTTAATCCTAAACGAGCTGATGTATTATCTTATTGCCCAATTCATATTGCTTTTAACTTTGGGAATAGTATGAATCATGATGAACCAAGAAAGAATGCAGAGGAATATGCAAGTAAAAGAGCCTCTGACGATAAGGATAGAATGGCAATAAAGTCTAGCGTAGGTTCATGGTCTGATGATTTTTACCCTGTATCAAGTAAAATGTTCTCAAATGTACAGAAGATGAGTTTAAATATTAGCCGTGATGAAATAGAAAAGATTCGTAATCAGATATCTATTATTTTTCGATGCACAGGTCGTGAGTATTTAGAAGGCACAAATCATCCATTCTCATTTGTGCTGACGATTGAACAAAAACATTCTGCAGAATTGGATGGGAACAGTTTATACGATAGTTTGGAGCAAGTCAATATAGTGGAAGCTATTGCTCAGGCTGCTCTTGAAGCAGAACTATAATTTAAATTTAAACGATAAAAGGATTGGCATTAGCTAATCCTTTTATCGTTTAAGAGTTTTTTCCAAATATTAGTTCGAATAATATTGTCATTATATCCATCTAATATATTCCGTTTGATTGCATTAAGTAAAGCGCGTTTTATAACGTAGTAGGACAAATTTCTACATTCGCTATTGATAATGTTTTCTTTGACTTGTTCATCGTCAAAGACGAACCGATCTTTAATCGTATATTGGATAAGAGCATGTACCTGTTCAGAGTTTGGTAAATCCATCTTAATAGATAAATCAAACCTTCTAATAAGGGCTTCATCTATCATTTGTAATTGATTAGTAGCTGCAATGATGATAGTATCTTGACTTACAAAATCAAATAGTTGTAATATGGTATTTACAACCCGTTTCATTTCGCCATGATCTTGATCGTAATCTCTTATTTTCCCTAAGCTGTCAAATTCATCAAGCAAAACAATCGCTTTTTCCTGAACTGCAGTCTTAAATATTTGAGTGAGATTTTTGCTTGTTTCTCCCAGTCTCGATGAAATGATCGTACCCAAATTGACTATAATCAGTGGACGACTCAATTCGCCAGCCAATACATAGGCACTTAATGTCTTTCCACATCCTGATGGGCCATGAAGCAATATCTTATTGGATACTGGAATATCCATTTGGACAAGAGCCTCAGTTTGTTGTCTTTCCTTGATAAAATATTCAAATTCCTCACGAACATCTTGCGTACAAACTAAATCCTTCATTGTAAATGAAGACGTTACTGTCTGTAAAATATACTCGTCAGCTTTGTAGTCAAAATGCTTATTTAGTCGATATTCTTTTAGCTTTCCCAATGAATTCTCTCTATCAGAATCTTTAATGATAGATAGGATTTCAGTTGCAAATTTGCCTCTGTTATTTTGTTGAGAATATTCTACATACTGATACAACAAATCTCGCAAACGAGCATTGTCATTTGCTAAGGCAAATTTTGCTATTTGCTTGATGTAATCAGCCTGCTTCATAATGAATTTATTTTCTTTAATTTACAAAATTAGGCAATTTAGTCGAATTACCAAAATTTTGGAAGATTGAAAAGGATAATTTAACAAGAGATTAATTTCAACATCAACTTTATAGAATCTGTTTGCATTAACATCATATCGCAATTTATGAAAATAAGTATTTCCCTCATTTGTTTTATTGAAGTCTTTTCTTCTCAGTTTGATATGATTGGGTGTTTGATAATCTGCTCATCTATTTTAATCTTATGATTTCCAGTTGTTGTGCGCAAATTCTTCCTGATGGTATCAATCGTGGAATTGGCAAACCATTCATGGAAGGTGTGCATGACAAACTGCGCTGTTACATCTCGACCGATATTATATTGAAAAGCTATGTTCCAAGCAAAGTTCTTAAGTGAGATCTGGGTAACGGCTGCACGTCTTTTGATATGGATGTTTGTATTTGTGAGAGCTTGCCGATTTGTGACAAAGTATCGGACACATTCACCGATTTGGAAGATTTCTTCTTCGCTAAAATCAAATTGCCTGAATGTGTTTCGGGTGTATTGCAATACGGCTTGTAGTTTTTCGTCTTCTTCCCTTTCTTTTTGCTGAAGATATTGTCGTTCCTCATGCAGGTACTCATAATGGAATAACTCTATCCGTTTCATCTGAATATCGTCATTGCCAACCATAGATATAGCAGTTGCTAAAGTGCTATCATCTTTAGTTTGTCGGTTAGATTTCGTAGGCTTATGGAAGAATAAAGAAGCAAGAGATATTATATGTGCCGACAGAGAGAGGCATAAATGGTAAATGAGTTTTAGAGCAACATAACAAGCTACCATGATAAAAGGGAGAGTGCTTAACTGCATTCCCAAAGCATCACTCACAGGGAATGATATAGTGGACGCCAGAAGCACCGTTACTACTTCTATCGCCCAGGATTGGAATATATGTTGCTTTTGCTTCATAACTATTTTTATCTAGGATTACTTTGCAAAAGTATAACGTATTTCCATAAAAAACGAAAGTCAAAAATAAGCGAAAAAGATGCAATGAGTTCGTTTTATGCTGTTTGTGAAAAGAAGAGCAAAACAAGTGCAAATATCCTGTGTCAAATGAAAACATCTGCAAACAAAAAATAAGTAGTTAAATAATCATAAATCTTTCTTTTGCCGTGGAAATATCTCTTTTTACTCTTGCTTTTCAATGTATGGCTACTAAAATAATTCATATTTGTACCATAGGATTATAAACGACTGATATTCATAGTGTATTATGTTTGAGGAAGTGAAGTAAGTTGCAATAGGTGATTTTATAGAAAAAAGAGGCGTGTAATCCATTAAGTTGCACGCCTCTTGTGTTTTTGAATTTCAAGTCAATCTTATATACTTATTTTTCAGTTTGAGGATTAATGACAATGCGCCAATAGCCACCAAAGTCCGCACCTTCACGAGATAAGATACCCATAGACCGCAATTTTGCAATTTGTTTTTCTACGGCACGAGAACTTATACCAATCTTGTAAGCCATAGTTTCGGCTGACATAGGAGGATCGGAAATGACGAAATCGATAATCTTCTGTGCTGTCTTTCCTATGTTTTTAGGGGCATCTGTGCTCTCTCCGAACCTTGTCTCCGAACTTTTGTCGTTTACACCGAACATTTTCGCATTTACACCGAACTTTTCGACCGAACTTTCTTCGTTTGCAGGATACTTTTTGAGGGGACTGTTTACCCTTTCGGCCACTTCTTCTACGGGTATTCTTTCGTTCTTTCCCCAATTCAGATTATAGAATGTAGTGAAGAAAGAAGATGCTTCCGTATTGGCAAAAGCCGACACGGATTTAAGCCATGACTTCACTTTCTTACGTTCCAACATTTCCTTGAAATCATAAGCTGAACATTCCGTTATCAATGTATTGTTGCGTATCTGCATCGTTTTCTTTTTGTTGTTCGGGATAACTCTCTAATATAGTTTACAAAAGTAAGGATAAAACCGAGGAATTGGTTAACCCCCTCGTTCCCTTTTGATTTTCATGCATTTACATTACGTAGTTTATAACAGTTATTTTATCTTTTCTTTATAACACTATTCACTACCCGTATAGAGGAAACCAGTTTATTGGTGGAAGTAAATACGTCCACATTCCACACATGGGATGAACGCCCTTTATGAACGATGGTTGCCACTGCCCTTACGGTATCTCCTTCGTGTGCAGAAGAAATATGATTTCCGCTGACTTGCATTCCCACGACAATCTCATCAGATTCGCAGATAATCATGGAGCCGAGCCCGGCAACGGTTTCTGCCAAGGCAAGGGTGGCACCGCCATGCAGAATGCCGAAGGGTTGGCGGGTACGGTAGTCGACCGGCATGGTTGCTTCTACGCGCTCATCCGAAGCGTATGTGTATTGAATGCCCAAGTTTCCCATCAATGCGTGTCGTGCCCGTTCGTTCAGTAAATCAAGAGGCACCTCTGCTGCACGCACTTCTGCCAATATTAGTTTTTCTACGGCCAGGGCCACTCCATCTTCTTCATTCGATGCGGTCACATAGTCTGCACAGACCTTTACAGAATCTTGTGAATGTCCCATAGCTACCCCCATGCCGGCCAATTGGAGCATGGTCACATCGCATACGCCATCTCCAACGGCAATGACTTCTTCCCGTGTTACTCCCAAATGCTCTAATAGGGCGCCTAACGTATTCGCTTTATTGACTCCGCAGGGCACCACCTCTAAAAAGTAAGGCTCGGAACGGAAAGCATCCAGAGTACCTGCCAGGCGTTTTTCCCAATGTTGTTCCAGCCCTATCAGAGCTTTTTCCTTGTCACTCACCAGCATGCACTTGCAAGGTGCGAAGTCTATGGCAGTAGAGAATTCATCTTCCTTGATTATCTTCAAATTGTTTAGCAGGGCTTCATTCTTTATATATTCATTGTCCGGACTATCCGTAATGAGGGTATCATCGTGGTAGGTGAAGATGGCAAAGCCGTTCTTGCGGGCTTTCTTTTCCAGATAAGGCAGCATTTCCGGATTGATGCGTCGTTCAAACAATATTTCTCCGTTCTGTGCTTTTATTATCTGGCAACCGTTATAGGAGAGAACAAACCCTCCATAATTGCCGAGTTCGAGGGTTTTGGCCAGTGGCATCAATCCATAAGTCGGCCTACCGGATGCCAAAACTATGCGCACTCCCATTTGCTGGACCTTTAGCAGAGCAGCTAATGTCCTTTTACTAATTTCTCTTTCATCATTGAGTAGCGTTCCATCTACATCAAGAACCAATAACTTATATTTCATGGCAACTCGATTTTGGGGTTATTATGTTACAAAGTTAAAAAAATGACTGTTAAAACGGTAATATTCGTTTTATTGTTTACTGAAACTTCTTTTATTTATCCTATCTTTGTCCACGTTTTGTTCCGCGTTCTCTATCCGGAGAAGCGGATGAAAAGGGAATCGGGTGAAAGTCCCGAACAGTCCCGCTGCTGTGAGTTCCATGCTCGGTGTATCATACTTGTGCCACTGTTCTTCGGGAAGAACGGGAAGGCGATGTACCGGGAACGAGTCAGAAGACCTGCAAAACAAAGTCGAAAAATTGTCCATTCGAGGAAAGTGGGCAGTGCGCAAATGGTTTAAGATAATCTTCATTTATTCTATGTCAGGAAGGACTAAGGTATTACTGGTCTGTGCTGTTTCATTGGGTGCAAGTATACTCCGGCTCTCTGCCCAGGAGGTGGGGGGAGATACGATTACGGGGAAAGTGCATCAGATAGAGAAAGTGACAGTGACAGCACGCAGGTCGCCCAATAAAGTGACTTCTGCCGTACCCATACAGACGATGTCACGGCAGGATATCAGCCAGCTGGGAATACAGAATATGGCAGATGCTGTACGCCGTTTTGCCGGAGCCAATGTAAAGGACTATGGAGGCATTGGAGGACTGAAAACGGTTTCCATACGCAATATGGGAGCAGCCCATACAGCTGTCAGTTATGACGGGGTGGCGGTGAGTAATTGTCAGGCAGGGCAGATAGATATCGGGCGTTTTTCGCTGGACAATGTTTCCATGCTTTCGCTCGCCATCGGGCAGTCGGAGGACTTGTTGCAGTCCGCCCGCTTGTATGCGTCGGCCGGTGTGCTGGGCATAGAGACGGAAAAACCTCATTTTGATGACGGGCGCAATGCCGCTTTTCAGGCACGGGTGCGCGGAGGGTCGTTCGGCATGGTCAGCCCCTCGCTGCGCTGGTGGCAGAAACTGGGCTGCCGTACACGCGTGGCGGTAGATGCCGGTTATATGAGGGCAGACGGTAATTACCCTTTCACGCTGGTCAATGGGAAATACGTGACGGAAGAGAAACGTAACAACTCCGGCATCTATTCCTGGCAGGGCGAAGCTACCTTTTATCATACTTTCAAGGATGACAGCGAACTGGATGTGAAGGGTTATTACTTCTATTCCCGCCGGGGACTTCCAGGGGCGGTTACGCTCTATAATCCCCTTTCCGATGAAACGCTTTGGGATGAGAATACTTTTGTGCAGGCACGTTATAGGAAGCATTTTTCGCCCCGGTGGAGTTTGCAGGCACAGGCAAAGTATAATCATGGCTGGAACCAATATAAGGATGAGGGCAAGGAATATGCCGACGGATATTATCGGGAAAATCACCGGCAAGACGAATATTATATTTCCGCGACCGTTCTCTACCGTCCTTTGGAAGCTTTGACCCTTTCGTTGGCGCAGGATGGGGTGATAAACAAGTTGCGCAACAGTTTGCCGGAATGTCCTTTCCCTACAAGATATACTTCCATCAGTGCCTTCAATGCACGCTACCGGCAAGGATGGCTCACGGCCACGGCTTCGCTGGTGCATACTGCCACTTCGGAGCATGCCGAGAAAGGTACGGTCCCCGATGACTTCCATCGCTTTGCCCCCTCTTTATCAGTCAGTATGCAGCCTTGGCAGGACGAGTCGCTGTATTTCCGGTTGATGTATAAGAGTACGTTCCGTCTGCCCACTTTCAACGACCTCTATTACTACCGGCTGGGCAACCGTAATCTGCGACCCGAGAAGGCAGACGAATATAATGTCGGTATCACATGGAGCAAATCCGGATTGTCTGTGTTCGACTATATCTCCGTTACGCTCGACGGTTACTATAATGATGTGACGGATAAGATTGTGGCTTTTCCCACCACCTATGCGTGGAAGATGGCGAACTACGGCAAGGTGCATGCCGCAGGTGTGGATGCCACTTTGGCGGCAACCGTTCCATTGACGGAGAAAATAAGACTGATTATGTCGGGCGGATATACATGGCAAAAGGCCATTGACCTGACCGATTCCGACGCGAAGAACTATAAGGACCAATTGCCTTATACTCCTCTTCATAGCGGAAACGCGTCCGCCATTGTAGAAACGCCGTGGGTGAATGTGGGCTACTCGGCGGTAGGAGTGGGAAAGCGTTACTATTTGTCGCAGAACATTCCGGAGAATGAGATTGAGGGCTATCTGGAGCATACGATGAGCCTCTCTCATGAGTTTGCTTTGGGCGGTTGCCGGCTTCTGTTGCAGGCCGAGATTATAAATCTGACCGATGAACAGTATGACGTGATAAAATATTATCCTATGCCGGGTCGTTCGTGGCGGTTGACGGGTACTTTCAAGTTTTGAATAATCTATTTATGAACAACAAAAACTAATTATAAACAATAACAACTGTGATTATGAAAGTAAGAAGTTTATTATTCGGTATGCTCTGCATGCTTGCTTTGGGTGCCTCTTTGGCATCTTGTAGTGACGACGATGACGATTCTCTGGATGACGGCGGGTCGAAGGTGACACTGCCGCAGACGCGTGTTTATATTCTGAATGAGGGTGGTTGGGGAGCTAATAACGCAAGACTTGCCTTTTATGCACCCAATAAGGATGCGGATTTCATCAGTGATATTTACCAGACTCAAAACAACGCCAAGTTGGGTGACCTTGGTCAGAGTATGATTGAGTATGAAGATGAAATATATATAGCTGTAAGTGGTTCCAATTATCTGACTAAGCTGAATGCTGCGGGTGTGGAGTTGAAACGTGTTTCGTTTGTAGACGACAACGACCTCAGTGCAGGCATTCGTTATATCGATGCTGAGGATGGATATATCTATGCTTCCTTCTACGGAGGAGCTGTAGCTAAAATCAATGCGAAAACGTTGGAGGTAGTGGATAAATTGACCGGACTTGGCGACAATCTGGAAGGTGTGGCAATCTGCGAGGATATGCTTTATGTGGCGAATAGCTGTACTGCTGATTGGAGCACTTATCACAATGACGTAAAGGTGATAGATTTGCGTACTTTCAAGTTGAAAGAGACGTTGACGGTAGGTTTGAACCCCAATGCTTTGGTTGAAGAGGATGATAAGGTTTTTTTGATTTCATGGGGTAATTATGTTGATATTGGCTATTCATTACAGATGATAGACCCTGCTGCCAACAATAAGGTGACGGAATTAGGCAGTGCCACCCGTATGTGTGCTACTGATGATATTCTCTATTTGACTTATTCAAATTACACCAATCCTACCGCTTCTTTTTTTACTTATAATATAAAGACTGGAAAGATGGATGAAGCTTCTTTCTTGAAGGATATACCGGAAAAGTTGAAAACTTCTACGATTTATATGTTGGAAGTAAATGATAATAACGGTGATTTCTATATTGGTACTTCTGAATATACCACGAACGGCACCATTTATCGTTTCAAGAAAGACGGTACCTTTATAGAGCAGTTCGATGCAGGAGGTATGAATCCTAATTCTGCTATCTTCTTCAATTAATATCAATGAAAAGAAATAGTTTACTTATCTGTCTGTTCGTAGTCCTGTTTCTTTCCTCCTGTGGGGGAAGGAGCAAGACTGCCTCTGCTTTGGCCAACGGTGACACCATTCCCTTACGTTATGCAGAGAATCTTACCTTAGTGTCCTATCCCGGCTATACCCTTGCCACCTTGCGCAATCCTTGGGATACGTTGCACACGCTACATACCTATATACTGGTCCCGAAAGACCGCGAACTCCCGGCACATCTTCCGGCAGGTACTGTGGTACGTACCCCGCTCTCCAAATCAGTCATCTACTCTTCCGTCCACTGCGGACTGATGGATAATCTGGGTGTGTTTGGTAGCATCGGCGGTGTCTGCGACTTGAAGTACATCAAACTGCCCACCGTTCACGAAGCCTGCCGCCGGGGCACCATCGCCGATTGTGGCGACGGTATGAATCCCGATATGGAGCGCATCATCGACCTGCATCCCGATGCCATCCTTCTGTCTCCGTTCGAGAACAGTGGCGGTTATGGCCGTATCGAGAAACTGGATATTCCCATCATCGAATGTGCCGACTACATGGAAACCTCCGCTTTGGGACGTGCCGAGTGGATGCGTTTCTACGGACTGCTCTTCGGGGTTGCGCCACAAGCCGACAACCTTTTTGCTGAAGTGGACAGTTGTTACCAACGCCTCAAGATGCGTGCGCAACTTTCATCCACCTCGTTCTCCGTTGTCAGTGAGTTGAAAAGCGGCTCGGCATGGTACGTGCCGGGAGGGCGTAGCACCATAGGAAGGCTTTTTCAGGATGCTTGCGGGCGTTACGCTTTTGCCGACGATACCCACAGCGGCTCTGTTCCTCTGGCTTTCGAGACCGTTTTCGACAAGGCGGGCGATGCCGACGTCTGGCTGGTGAAGTACAACCGTGACCGCGACATGAGCTATGCTGATTTGGAGGCGGATTATATCGGCTACACCGGTTTCAAGGCTTTCAAGACCCGGAATGTCTATGGTTGTAATACGGCGAAAGTTCCTTTCTACGAGGAGGCTCCGTTCCGTCCCGATTATTTGTTATCCGACCTGATACAGATTCTGCATCCCGAAATAGGAGATTTGGGAGGCTTGCGCTATTTTTGCAGACTGAAGGAGTGATGAACACAGAGATACGGAACTTTTGTGAAAGTAATAGAAAACTCTGTGCCTCCGTGTCTCTGTGTGCTAAATAATGTAACTATGAGTAAAGGCTGGAAATATGGTATCGGGTTGGGAGTAGTAATCTTATTGCTTTTTGCGGGCAATCTGCTGGTAGGGTCGGTTTCGATTCCGCCTGCCGATGTTTTCCGTATCCTGCTCGGTGGAGAGGGGGAGAAGGCAAGCTGGAGCTTCATCCTTTGGGAATCCCGTTTGCCCCAAGCGCTGACGGCGCTGCTTTGCGGTGGCGCATTGGCTGTCTGCGGACTGATGTTGCAGACGGCTTTCAAGAATCCGCTGGCAGGACCATCCATTCTGGGCATCAACGCCGGGGCAAGTCTGGGAGTGGCCTTCGTCATGCTGCTGTTTGGCGGTAGCATCACGGCAGGGGCGTTCAGTCTGTCCGGCTTCTTCTCCGTACTGCTTGGCGCATTTATCGGAGCCATGCTGATTATGGCACTTATCCTTTTCTTTTCCACGCTGATAAAGAGCAATATCATGCTGCTGATAACGGGTATCATGATAGGCTACATCGCTTCTTCGGCCATTGCCCTGCTGAACTTCTTTGCTACGGCAGAGGGGGTGCAGTCCTATATGATATGGGGGCTGGGCAACTTCGGTGGAGTTTCCCTACAGCAGATGCCGGCCTTTGCGCTGGTCACCATTGTGGGACTGTTCGGCTCATTATTGTTGATAAAGCCCCTGAACGCCTTGTTGCTGGGAGAGCGCTATGCCGAAAATCTAGGTGTCAATATCCGCCGTGTGCGCAACTGGCTTTTGATTATCACCGGGCTCTTGACGGCTGTCACCACCGCTTTCTGTGGTCCGGTCGCCTTTATTGGCCTGGCCGTGCCGCATGTGGCCCGCATGATATTGGGGACAACCAATCACAATTCCCTATTGCCGGTCACCATCCTGAGTGGCGGTGCAGTGGCACTGCTTTGCAATCTGATTTGCGTCTTGCCCGGCGAAGCGGGTATTATTCCCTTGAATGCCGTCACGCCCATTATCGGTGCGCCGGTCATCATCTACGTTATTCTGAGCCAGCGGAAGCCCCAACAATTCAACTAAGCTATTGCCGACAGCTTGACAAGTTTTTGCCTTACTATTGGCAAGACTTTGCCACCGCGTTGGCAAACTTTTGCCATAGGCATGGCAACGTTTTGCCAAACCTATGGCAATGTCTTGGCAAAATTTCTCTCTGATTATCAACGTGCTACTTTTTTTGTATTTTTCTCTCCATTCTATAGGGTTTTATCTTCCTCACCGCTCTTATTAATAGAAACCCCTTAAAAACATGCCTTATGAAAAACTTTGTAGGATTTACACTTGGGTGTTTGTTTGCATTCTTATCTTCGGGTATCACCCCGTTGATGGCGCAGGACGCGGCAGTGAACGAGCTCGTCATCACCGGTACGGTCAAGAACAAGGACAGCAGGAAGAAACTCGAAAACGTGAACGTCTCTGTTGTCGGCAACAATATCGGAACGGTGACCAATGCCGACGGCACATTCTCCTTGAAAGTAGCGGAAGCGGAAGCTTTCCGTGGACTGGAAGTCTCCCATATCGGCTATCTCACTACACACCTCTCTCTGGAAGAACTTGAAAAAACGGGCGAGCTGACCATCTGGATGATACCGGCCCCCAATCTTTTGAGCGAGATTGTGGTCTATGGCAATAATCCCCGCGTCATAGTGGAAGAGGCCATCAAGAAAATTCCAGTAAATTATTCTGGCAATGACAACATGCTGACCGCCTTCTATCGGGAAACCGTGCAGAAGCGCCGCCGCTATATCAGCGTGTCCGAGGCAGTGATGGATGTCTATAAGACGGATTATAACTCCCGCGATGTAGACCGCGACAAGGTGCAGCTGCTGAAAGGCCGCCGCCTGCTGAGCCAAAAGCAGAGTGACACGCTGGCTGTGAAAGTGGTGGGAGGTCCCAATTTGTCCCTTTATCTGGACATTGTGAAGAATGGCGATGCGCTGTTGAGCACGGACAATCTGGACTATTATGAATTCCGTATGGAGGACCCCGTCAATTTGGATAACCGCATGCAGTATGTGGTCAGCTTCCGTCCGCGGGTCAGCCTGATGTATGCCTTGTTCATCGGGAAACTGTATATAGACTACGAACGGCTTTCCTTTACACGTGCCGAGTTTGGCCTGGACATGGCAAATCGGGTGAAGGCAGTGGAGGCCATTCTGCATAAGAAGCCCGTCGGCTTACGGTTCCGCCCGCAGGAAGTCACCTATCTGGTGACCTACAAGCAGCAGGGGGCCAAGACTTACCTGAACTATATACGGAATGTCATCCGCTTTAAATGCGACTGGAAAAAAAGGCTGTTCTCCTCCAGCTACACCGCTTTCTCTGAAATGGTGGTGACCGACAGGACGGAAAGCCCTCTCTCCGGCATCTCCAACAAGAACACCTTCAAACGGAAGCAGGTATTCTACGACCTGGTGGATGAGTACTGGAACGAAGACTTCTGGAGGAACTACAATATCATAGAACCTACGGAATCCCTGGAGAATGCAGTCAGCAAATTGCGGAAACAATCCAATTGATTATCTGATAGTTTTCCTTATATTTGGAGCAACCGAGAAAAAACACCGTGTATGCTGGACGAACTGATGATACTGGCCAGAATAAAGGAGGGCGATATAAAGGCGTTCGAAGGAATCTTCCGCCGGTATTATTCCCCTCTTTGCTGGTATGCTGCGGGCATCACGGGTGATACGGCGTCTGCCGAGGAAATTGTGGAGGAGCTGTTCTACGTGCTGTGGAAGAACCGGGAGCGGTTACAAGTATTCCAGTCCGTGAAAAGCTATCTCTACCGTTCTGTGAGGAATGAAGCCGTGCAGTTTTGTGAGCATCAGGAGGTCAAGGAGCGCTATCGGGCATCTGTCCGTACGGAGTCCGGGCCGGGCTATTCGTCCGACCCCCACGCGCATTTGGAGTACGAGGAACTACGGACTCTCATCCGGCATACGCTCGACAAGCAGCCCCGGCGCCGGCAGCAGATTTTCAGGATGCACCGCATGGAGGGGAAGAAATATGCAGAGATTGCCTTGTCGCTTTCGTTGTCCGTCAAGACGGTGGAAGCGGAAATGACCAAGGTACTCCGAACCTTACGAAATGAAATTGATAATTATATCCGGACACAATGATGGAAGTAGATAAAAAGAAGACAAGGACCGACGAGGCATGGGTACGGCTTTATGCCCGCTTCGAAACGGACTGCCTGCTGCCGGCAGATGCGGAACATGCTCCGGCAATGCACCGCAGGCTTTACCTCAAGTGGGGGAGCGTTGCGGCAGCCGTGATTGCCGGAATCGTATGTTTTGCCGCATGGTGGGCCGTACCGGAACAAGGTGGGGACAGTCGTAGCTTGCTGACGGAGGAGAACCGGGAGAAGCCCACACTGGTCAAGACCCTTGAAGACGGTTCGGTGGTATATCTGGCGCAGGAAAGCACGCTGAAGTATCCCGAACATTTTGCGGAAGACAAGCGGGAAGTGAACCTGCAGGGTGAAGCCTTCTTCGATGTGGCAAAGAAACCCGAGCAGGCTTTTACGATTGAGACGGCGAGGGTGCGTGTGGAGGTACTGGGCACGGCTTTCAATGTCAGGAGCAATGAAGGGCTCCCCTTCAGCTTGTCCGTGAAGCGCGGGAAGGTGAAGGTGCTGCTGAAACAAGAGGAACAGACGGTCTTTGTAGAGGCGGGAGAAACGGTTATCTTGCAGGGGGGCAGTCTGCTCGTCAGCGAGACGGAGAATCCGGAGCTCTTTGACCGCTACACCAGCAACATCCGTTTCAAGGACGAGTGCCTGGAGGATGTGCTGCGTGCCATCAATAAGGAGTCTGCCGGCTGGCAGATAGAAGCCGCGTCGCCAACCCTGGGCAAACGGCGGCTGACGGTCGAATTTTCGAATAACTCCCCGGAGTCTGTGGCCGAGCTGATATGCTGGACGTTCGACTTGAAGTGTACACGTCAGGGCAATAGACTGATATTGTCGGAACAATGAATTCAATGAAATGCTTCATTCTCCATTTGCCACTCTTCATTTTCTTCCTGGCAGGCAGTGCAAGAGCGGACGGAGGCGATGTGCTGGACCGCATCGTCCGGCTGCCTGGAATGAAGGGAACGGTTTATGCGCTGTTGGGGAAAGTCTCGGAGCAGTCCGGCTATCTGTTTATCTATGATAGTAAGGTCATCCATAACGACTCAGTGGTGAGGGTCAGGAAGCAGGAGTGTTCCGTGAGGCAGGCCATTCATAGGATAACCGGCAGCCGGAACCTCGAATTGAAGGTATTAGGCAACCATATATTGATAACACGGGCGGCAGAAAGGAAGAGTATGGAAGAAACGGTACCCCTGCCGCCCCGACCGGCATATTCCACCATTGCCGGAATCCTGCTGGACAAGGAGACGGGAGAGCCCGTCGTCAGTGCGTCGGTCATCGCACAAGGAACCTCACTGGGTAACATTACCAACCAGAACGGTGAATTCCGGCTCAACCTGCCCGACTCGTTGAGGCGCTGCATGCTCTCCTTCTCCCATCTGGGTTATGTGGGGCAAACGGTGGAAGCCTCTGCTTTGGAAGGACGCAGCAATGTCCTGAGCCTTGAGCCGAAAGTCATTTCCTTGCAAGAAGTGCTTATCCGCTTGGTGGAGCCTAAAAAGCTGCTTCGCGAGATGATAGAGCACCGGGATAGGAACTGCTCCACTTCTCCGGTCTATCTGACCACCTTCTACCGGGAAGGTGTACAACTGAAGAACAAGTTCCAGAGCCTGACGGAGGCCGTTTTCAAGGTCTACAAATCACCGACGATGGAACCCGGGCAGAAAGACCAGGTGAAACTGCTCAAGATGAGCAAGATAGATAACCGGGAGCAGACGGACAGTGTGCTTGCCAAAATCAGCTCCGGGGTGGAGGCATGTCTGCAGTTGGACATCATGAAGAATCTTCCAGACTTCCTCTTGCTGGAATCCGGCGAGGAACTTTATACCTATACTTCGGGCGACATCGTATCGGTGGACGACCGTACTGCCAACGTCGTCTATTTTGAGCAGAAACGTGGGGTAAAGGAGCCTTTGTTCTGCGGAGAACTCTATATAGACTCGGAGAACAGCGCCTTGCTGCGTGCCCGCTTCGAAATTCATCCCCGGTATGTGAAGGCCGCCACACGGCTTTTCGTGATACGCCAGGCTCCGAAAATCAGGCTGACAACGGAGAAACTTGTCTATACCGTCTCATACAAACCCTGGAACGGTACCTATTATGTCCACCACATCCGTGGCGACCTTTACTTCAAGATGAAGAGAAAACGCATGCTCTTCAGTAATCCCACTCTGTATACCTGGTTCGAGATGGTGACCTGCCGGATTGACGGGGAGAACGTGACGCGCTTCCCGCGTGCGGAACGGTTGCCGGTGCATACCGTCTTCTCTGAAACCGACTTCAAGTATGACGCCGATTTCTGGGGCGACTTCAATGTGATTCCGCTGGAAGAGGAGCTTGGAAAGATTATCGAGAAGGTCTCCCTGAAGATAGAGCAGACGGAAGCTCCGTAAACATGGCCCTCAATCGTTTGCGGTGGGTAGGTTGTATATTCTACACTAAAATTATCTCTATTTTGTTTTTTTATTGTAATTTTGTCCCCGGTATTAGTTTAAATTTAAAGATTGTAACTATGAGATTACCTGAGGACCCGGTGATGCTGTACAGCTTCATCAACATGAAACTGCGTGATTTCTATCCTTCGCTGGACGCGCTCTGCGAGGATATGAACGTAGAGAAAGAGGACATTGTACGAAAATTGAAGCTCGTGGGATTTGAGTATAATCCTGCAAAGAACAGATTTTGGTAAATAATGTTTCTGTATAAAACAACTCCCGTTGCTTGTTGTTGTAAAGCGCAAGTTAACGGGAGTTGTTTTGTTATGGAACTATGGGATAAGGCAGAACGTCTTTGGACGAGGGTCAAGAACTGGAAAACAGTACGCGGCTGGCACATCTGGAAGTTGAAGCTGGTGGATGCCCGGTTGTATTTCGTCAGCATGTTCGTCGGTTTGCTGACGGGACTGGTCGCTGTGCCCTATCACTATCTTCTCTATTATCTGTTCCACCTCCGCAGTGTTTTTTTCGCTTCGCATCCGGCCTGGTACTGGCACATTCCACTCTTTCTGTTTTCTTGGGGCATTCTCGTCTTCGTCATGTGGCTCGTGGGGAAAATGCCGCTTATCGGCGGGGGAGGTATTCCGCAGACACGCGGCGTGATTAACGGGCGCATCACTTACCGGCATCCTTTCATCGAGATGGTATCCAAGTTCGTAGGGGGCATTTTGTCCTTCTCGGCGGGGCTGTCTTTGGGGCGCGAAGGGCCTTCCGTGCAGATAGGCTCCTATGTGGGTAGCCTGGTATCCCGCTGGACCCATATCCTGAAAGGCGAACAGAAACAGTTGCTGGCAGCCGGAGCGGGAGCGGGGCTCGCTGCGGCTTTT